>Ga0160464_100053_pt1 | contig 137462 bp, 120 predicted proteins | sample HID1971I_E11MG_FD_108275 | JGI IMG/M metagenome (GOLD analysis project Ga0160464, IMG submission 108275) | Enriched millipede-associated microbial communities from UW Madison campus, WI, USA - HID1971I_E11 MG | ecosystem: Host-associated > Arthropoda: Insects > Digestive system > Unclassified ...
ACATCATGGGGCCGGCGGCTTGGCTCCCACTGTGAGTCTTTACGAATCCGCCGTCTTCGGCGCCCTCCAGCTGTCCAACCGCGTCGTCATGGCACCCCTCACTCGAACCAGGGCCGACGATGATGGCGTCCCCACCGACCTCATGGTGGAGTACTACCGGCAGCGGGCGGGTCAGGGGCTCATCATCAGCGAGGGCACGTGGCCGGCGACCGAGGGCAAGTCCTACCCTGGGCAGCCCGGAATCGTCACCGCGGCGCAGATCGAGGGATGGCGCAGGGTCACCGAGGCGGTGCACGCGGACGGCGGCACGATCGTGATGCAGCTCATGCACGGCGGCCGGGTCTCGCATCCCGCGATCTCGGGTGAGGCGCGCGTGGTCGCACCGAGCGCGCTCGCCGCGCCCGGCCAGACTCGCACGCCGGAGGGCAAGGCCGATCTGCCGGTGGCGCATGCGCTGACTGCCGAAGAGATCCCCCTCGTGGTCGAGCAGTTCGCCCAGGCCGCGCGCAACGCGATCGCGGCGGGCTTCGACGGCGTCGAGGTGCACGGCGCGAACGGCTATCTCGTGCACGAGTTCCTCTCCCCGGTCTCGAACATCCGCGAGGACCGGTACGGCGGATCTCCCGAGAACCGTGCCGGCTTCGCGATCGAGGTGACGAGCGCTGTCGCAGCCGCAGTCGGTGCGGAGCGCACCGGCATCCGTCTCTCGCCGCAGCACAACATCCAGGGTGTGCTGGAAGAGGACGACGCGGATGTGCGCGCCACCTACACGGCGGTTGCCGAAGGTCTCGCCCCGCTCGGACTCGCCTTCGTCGATGTGCTGAACGCATCGCCGACGGGCGAGCTCGTGCAGCACATCCGGCGCACGCTGGGCGCACCGCTGATCCTCAACTCAGGTTTCGCCACCCCGACGAGCAAGGAAGAGGCCGAGGCGCTCGTGGCCGACGGGTGGGCGGATGCCGTGGCCGCAGGTCGTCCGGTGATCGCGAACCCCGACCTCGTCGAGCGGTGGCGATCGGGCGCAGAGCTCAACGAGCCCCGTCCCGAGCTGTTCTACGGTTCAACGGCCGAGGGATACACCGACTACCCGTCGCTCGAGTCAGCTCGCGCCTGAGATCTGCGCCCGCGACGCCGGACCGTCGGAGAGGCCGTGACCATCCTCTGCGGCATGCGATGGAACAACGGTGTGCCCACGGCGTACGCGGTCAGCCAGGAGGCCTGAACCTGCTCAGCTGGCGGTCGGGCGGAGTCGGAATCGTCCGCGGAGGAACGGCAGCGCAGGTGCGCGATACTCGAGCGTGGGCGGATGGCCGGGTTCGAGCCTGAACTCGGCCTGACCGAAGCGCCACAGCAGGTTGAAGAGGAACACGCCGATCTCGGTCGCCTCCGTGGACGAGACCTGCCAGGTGCCGAGTCCCCACTGCACCGGCTGACCGCGCCCGGAGATCACGACGGTCGGGCGGATGCCGGCATAGAGCGCGAACCACGGCTTGTGCAGCGTCAGCTCGACCCGGCGGGATGCTGTGGCGTCTTCGGTCACCGGTGAGTCCTTCTGTGGGCGCCGACTGCCAGGCTATGCGATGGTTCGCGTGCGAATGGCACCGGGGTAGGGTCCGACTCAACATAACGATGATCGGAGGCCATGTCTGTCGGCCGAAGAGAGGACAGCGCTGGGCACCGTTTATCCATACGTTGTATTTATGAACCCACTGAAGCCCGACTCGGGCACATCCTCTCGAAAGCCTGCCCGCTCGATCGCAGGACTCATCGCCGCCCTCGTCATCGCGGCAGGAGTCCTCGTGCCGACCGCTGCTGCTGTGGCGGCGGACGGATTCGTGTCCCCGGTCGGCGGGCATGTCGCCGACATCGTCGGAGGGTGCCCCTCGGGGAGTCGGCCATCGCACGAGGGTGTCGACATCAATCAGAACGCCACTACGAACGTCTACGCCGCCGCCGGCGGAACCGTGTCGACTGCCATCAACTCGAGCGCGACGACCGGGTACGGCACCCAGATCGTCATCGCGCATCCTGGCGGTTACACAACGCGATACGCGCACATGGTGAACGGCAGCGTCACGCTGACCCCCGGGACTCAGGTCAGCCAGGGAGCACTTCTCGGACGCGTCGGAAGCACGGGCAACAGCACAGGTGCTCACATGCATTTCGAGATCAAGCTGAACGGCAACAACGTCACGAACCTCTACTTCTCCTGCGGACAGGCGAACGTCACGGCACTGCAGCCGCTCGGCGCAGGGCCGACGGTGCCTGCCGTCACCGATCGTTCCTTCAGCATCACGTCGAGTGGAGTCCTGCAGGGCAAGACAGGCATGTACGAGCCCGTCGTGGATCTTCGCACCAACACGGTCGCAGTGGATGCGGATGGGACGACGACGGCTGCCATCGACACATCCGGAAACGTGTGGGTGCAGCAGGGCGGCTTCTCGAACGGATGGGTCGGTCTCATCGGCGGAGCGAAGGACGTCGTGGTCGACGGCGATCGCTTCGTGGTTCTGAAGACGGACGGAACCGTGCTCGCCAAGGACGGCCTGTACTCGACGAACTGGACGACGCAGCTGACGGGAGTCTCCCAGATCGACGCCGATGCGGGCAGGATCGGCGCCCTTGCAAGCGGCATCCTGTACGTGAAGGAGGGGAATCTGTGGGGGTCGTGGACGAACCAGGCCACGAACGTCTCCGACTTCGCGCTCAACGGATCGCGCATCGGAATCGTGTCGGGCGGTGACGCGCTCGTGAAGGAGGGCAACCTCTGGACCAGCTGGGTGACGATGCGTGCGGGTTCGCGTATCGAGCTCGAGGGTAACCGCGTGGCGGTCTTGACACCCGAGGGCATCGTGACGCTGAAGGAGGGCAATCTCTGGGAGAGCTGGTCGAACCTCACCGGCCCGGGGATCACCGACTACTCGCTGTCGGGCAATCGGGTCGCTGTGCTCAGCGGTGGATCCGTGCTCATCAAGACCGGTGGCCTGAACGCCGCCTGGATCGGCGCGTACGCGAACTCGACCGGGGTGAGGATCTCGTAGCAGGCAGAGCGATGTCCCCGTCCGGTGCAACGGACGGGGACATCGTGATGACTGTGCGGAGACGGTTCCGCTTGGGTGCGAGGTCGGTCACGCTCATCATGCAGTACGGCACCGTTCGTCGACATGCTGAACGCATCACCGACGGGCGAGCTCGTGCAGCACATCCGGCGCACGCTGGGCGCACCGCTGATCCTCGGGGCCGGTCTGCCGCGGCGGACCAGATCCCGGCCATCGGCTCGAGCCGATCGTCGGCAGAGGTCGTGACCATCCCCGGTGCTGCTGGAGTGTTCTCCTGGCTCGGGCGGGGTGCGTCAGCGTGCCAGCACGGCGGACATGATCTCGCACGGGCCCACGTGTCGATCGATCACTCGCGCGGTCTCTCAACACTGCCAGTCGACACATTTTGCGACATCTGAGACGTCAGTGTGACCGAATCCTGCATCGTTGCGCGCCATACGCACGTTTCTGCAAAGTGAAACATCTTCGCAATGAACGGGCGGTGTCATCGTCTCGTCCGATGACGAGAGGAAGCACGACGTGCACGACTGGCGCTACGTAGATGTTGATGGAATCCGCACGCGATATCGCGAGCACGGGTCGGGCGACCCGATCGTGCTCATCCATGGGGGCGAGATCGCAGCGGGGAGCGCGGACGCGTGGCCGCCGCAGCTCCTCGAGCTGCTCGGAGCCGAGCACCGCGTGATCGCATACGACCGGCTCGGATCGGGCTACACCGACAACCCGCGATCGGACGACGAGTTCTCGATGCGCGCTGTGGTCGATCACACCGCGGCGTTCCTGCGGGAGATCGGCGTGGACTCCGCGACCGTCGTCGGTCAGTCCCGCGGCGCGTACGTTGCGCTGCGACTGGCCAAGGTCCACCCCGAGCTGGTGCAACGGCTCGTGCTCATCAACAGCGCATCCGTCTCAGCGCGATTCCCTGCAGAGCCTGTGCCGAGCATGCGCAACTACGGCGTCTACTACGAGCAGTTCACCGGTGACGCCGATCACGACTCGCGTCTGATGTCGGTGACGGTCGATCACATCACGCCGGAGTGGGCTGGTGCGCGACAGCAGATCGCAGAGCTGGACAAGACCCGCGACGCCAAAGCGACGTTCGCGCGACTGTGGGAGTCCTTCTTCCGCGAGTTCGAGATCGACAAAGGCGAGACGTTGAAGTGGGTGATCCGCGGAGGCCACGACAAGCCGACGCTCCTGCTGTGGGGAATCGGCGACCCGACGACGACTCTCGACGACGCGGTCGAGCTGTTCACCCTCATGCAGCCGCACATCGACGAGTTGCGCATGCACGTCATCAATCGATCGGGCCACTGGCCGCACCGCGAGTACCCGCTCGAGATCGGCGCCGAGATCCGCGACTTCGTCGCCCGCACCACCCAGACCGCACACACCGAGCAGGAGGAGTCATGACCGCATCCACATCCCGAATGAAGCGGCGTCTCACGCCTCTCATCGCCGGCCTCTCGATCGGAGCGATCGCCCTCGGTGGCTGCTCGGCTGACTCGTCGGCACCCGCCGACGGCCAGCTCGAGGACACGCTGAACATCGTGCAGTACCGGGTGCTGAACAGCTTCGACCCCAACATCGAGTCGAACCAGTCCGCTGGCCGGATCGCTGAGGAAGTCCTCGAAGGCCTCACGACCTACGTGTGGGACGATCAGGAGCAGACCTACGTCATCGCTCCCGAGCTCGCCACCGAGTGGGAGCTGACCGACGCGAACACCTGGCGGTTCATCCTCCGCGACGACGCGGCCTTCTCCGACGGTACGCCCATGACGGCGGCCGATGTCGTGGCGTCGTTCGACTTCATCGTCGGCGCGGAGAAAGGCACCTACAAGTCCCTCTTCGACGCGTACTCGGTCACCGCCGTCGACGACCACACGGTCGACGTGTCCTCAGAGGTGCCGGATGAGGCCGCAGTTCCAGGGTTGTTCTCGCTCTTCCGCGTCTACTCCGCTGACCAGCTCGCCACCGAAGGCGCCGCCGCCCTCGGCAGCGAGCCCCTCGGCACCGGGCCCTACATGATCGAGTCCAACGATCAGGGCGTGTCCACCACGCTCGTGTACAACCCCGAGTGGTGGGGCGAGGAACCGAGCCTGAAGACACTCAACTTCCGCTACATCACCGAGGCGTCCACCAGGGTCAGCGAGCTCAATGCTGGCAGTGCCGACGTGATCGACACGGTGCCTCCTGTTCTCGAGTCGCAGATCGAAGCGAACACGAACCTGGAGCTGCTCGTCGAACCCTTCGCGGGACGAAGGATGATCCTGTTCAACACCAACGGCGGACCGACCGCCGACGAGGCGCTTCGCAAGGCCGTCAACTACGCCGTCGATCGCGACGAGATCGTGGCGGCGACCGGCGGCCGCGGCTATCCGCTGTATGGCACCTGGACCGAGGGGGAGGCCGGCTACGACGAAGACTACGTCTCGTACGAGTACGACCCCGAGAAGGCGACCGAGATCCTCGACGACGCCGGCCTCGCGGGCACCTCGTTCACCCTCACCCATCAGGAGGGCGAGGAGACCGACGAGACGATCGCCCTGATCGTGCAGGAGGCGATGGCCGCGGTGGGCGTCACCGTGAACATCGAGTCCGGTCCATCCAGCACTGTGCTCACCGAGTTCACCAGCGGCCAGCGAGCGGGAGCCTACGTCAGCAACTTCGCTGCCATCTACCCGGGGGAGGAACTGCTGTTGAGCCTGCACCTCACCGACAACGGATCGTACTCCGCTGCATACGGCTCGCCCGAGGTCACCGCGCTGGCGACCGAGCTGCGCAGCACGATCGACCCGGATGAGCGCCTCGCGATCATCGACGATATCCAGACCCAAGCCATCGAGACCGAGGCGCTCTGGGCGCCGATGCTCGGGTACCCGCTGGTGTACGGCGTCGCAGCAGGCCTGGAATGGACCCCCCGACAGGGCAACAAGTACAACTTCGAGGACGCGACCTTCAACCGGTAGCGCCGGTCGGGTCGTCAGTGAGGAACGGAACCAACATGGGCCGATACATCGCACGCAAGCTTGGCTGGGCTGTGCTCACCCTCGTCGTCGTCGTGCTGCTCACCTTCGTGCTGCTCCGACTCACCGGCGACCCGATCTCGGAGGGGATGGCCGCCGGAGGGGCGAGCCCGGAGGAGATCGCCCAGGCGCGGCAGGCGCTCGGGTACGACCGCCCCATCCCTGTGCAGTTCGTCGACTATTTCACCGGCCTCTTCGTCGGCGACTTCGGGACGTCGCTGCAGTATGGCGGCCCTGCCCTGACGATCGTGCTGCAACGATTGCCGATGACGTTGTATCTCGCGGCCGTCTCGCTCGTCATGACCCTCGCACTGGCGATTCCCGCCGGCCTGATGGCCGCGCGAAGGCCGGGCGGCTGGGCGGACAGGATCGTCAGCGCCGTGTCGGGGGTGATGCTGTCGGTTCCCTCGTTCGTGCTCGGCGCCGCGCTGATCCTCGTTTTCGGCGTGTCGCTGCGCCTTCTGCCGATCTCAGGCGCCGGACAGCCCGCAGCCGTGATCCTCCCTGCGCTCACCCTGGCCGTCTACCCGGCGGCGCGTCTGGCCCGCATCATCCGCGCATCGATGGTCGAGGTGGCAACCATGGACTTCGTCCGCCTCGGGCGGGCGAAGGGCCTGCCGGAGGGCACCGTGCAACGCCGGTTCGTCTTTCGCAACGCGCTTCTCCCGGTCGTGACCGTCCTGGGCATCCAGATGACATTCCTCATCGGCGGCGCAGTCGTGGTCGAGGCGGTTTTTGCCTGGCCCGGCCTCGGCGGGCTCACGACCAGTGCGCTGTCGTCGAGCGATTTCGATGTCGTGCAGACCATTGTCCTCATCGTCGCGATCGGCGTCATCCTCATCAACTTCCTGACCGACGTCGCATACTCGCTCATCGACCCGAGGATCCGATACTCATGATCGACATCACGACCACCACCAGCGCCACCACCTTCGGCGGCGCCCCCACACGCCGTGCGCGACGCTTCGGTCGAGGCTGGACAGGCCCGCTTGCCGGCGCAGCGATCGTGCTCCTGGCGCTGATCGCCTTCATAGGCCCGAATTTGCTCGGGTCGACCTCGGCGCAACAGATCGCCGATGCGTACTCGGCCCCAGGCGGGCAGTATCTGCTCGGTTCGGACGAGCTCGGCCGCGACATCCTGCCCCGCGTGGTGGAGGGACTGAGATACTCGCTGTCGGTGGCGACCGCCGGGATGGTCCTGGCCGCGCTGCTCGGGCTCACCGTCGGGCTGATCGCAGGGTATGTCGGCGGTCGTACCGATGAGGTGCTGATGCGGATCATCGACATTCAGATGGCCGTGCCACAGGTGCTGCTCGTGCTCGTCATCGTCACGGTGCTGCGTCCCACCTTCTGGACCATCGCGATCGCCCTCGCTTTGAGCGCCTGGTATGTGTTCGCCCGTGTCGCCCGCGCCCAGGTGCTCAGCCTGCGGGAGAACGACATGGTGGCCGGACACATCGCCAGCGGTCTGACATCAGGGCGCATCGTCGTGCGCCACGTGCTGCCCAACATCAGCGGGCCGCTGATCGCCATCGCCACCCTCGAGATCGGCCACCTGATCCTCGCCGAGGCCACGCTGGGCTACCTCGGACTCGGGATCGCGGCGCCGGCGCCGAGCCTGGGGAGCATGGTCGCCCAGGGGCAGGTCGCGCTCACGGCCGGACTCTGGTGGCCGGCGCTGATCCCCGGCATCGCGATCACGATTCTGATCCTGACGTTCAACGGGCTGGGCGACTGGATGCAGCACACCTTCGATCCCCGCCAGAGGAGAGCACGATGACCATCGCCGTGACGGAACGCCACCAACTCTCCGGAGGCCAGGTCGGTGTCAAAGCACCCACGACCGGAACAGCGGGCGCGGCCAGCAGCCAGCATCCCACGGTGACCCGAACGATGCTCGACGTCCTCGCTGATGGCGGCAACGCCATCGACGCGACGATCGCCGGATGCATCGTGCAGGCCACGGTGCAGCAGGAGATGACGAATCACGCCGGTAGCGTGAACGTGCTCTACTGGGACGCCGCAGCGCGCGAGGTCGTCGAGCTCAACGCCACCGGGACGATCGTGCCCGACCTGGCCCCTTTCCGACCGGTGCCGAGCGGCAGAGGCATCCTCACCGCGTGGCCGCACACGCCGATGGGCGTGATCCCGGGCTTCATGCCGGCGATGCAGGCGCTGTTCGAGCGCTACGCGACGCAACCCTGGGCGGAGCTGGTCGAACCGGCCATCCGCTGGGCGGAGGAAGGGCACACCGTCACGAACTTCGAGTTCCGGGCGAGTTCCTCGCAGATCGACTTCTTCAGCTACAGCCCTTCGGCCCGGGCCCACTTCTTTCCCGAGGGCCGCCTGCTCGAGCCTGGAGAAGTGTGGCGCAAGCCCGAGCTGGCCGAGACACTCCGGCGGTTGCAGCGCAACGGTCCTGATGAGTTCATCAGCGGCACATGGGCTCGGGATTTCGTCGCCCGCGCGAATGCGATGGGCTGGCCGATCACGCTGGAGCACATGCGCCGCCCGGTGACCTGGGGCGACGGCGTTCGCTACGCGCACGGCGACCGCACGATCGTCCAGCTCGCACCGCCCGAGCGCCAGGCCCTCTTCGGCTCGCTCACCCTCGGCATCCTCTCGGCCCTGAACATCACGTCGTACGGCCACTACGCGCAGGATCCCGAAGCCGCCTACCTCGTGTCGCACGCGTTGCGGCGTGCGACCATCGACGTGGCGATGGTGCACGATCCCGGCGTGTTCGGCGACCCCCGCGACGTGCTGACCGACCCTGAGTACCACGCCCGCATCGCGGGCCTGCTGCGCACGAGCATGCCGAAGGTCGATCTGACCCGCCACGTCGATCTGATGCGGGGGGCCAACGCCACCCGTGCGCTGGCCCCGGCGGAAGAGCCGCCCGGCAGCTGCGAGAACACGGTGGTCGACGCCGACGGCAACTGGGTTCAGATGATGAACACCCTGCAGGGCAGTGGCATCCCGGGTGAGGTCGTCGGAGGAGTTCCGATGATCGGAAGTCACGCGACCACCAGCCTGCGTTCGGACATGGCCGGCTGGCTCACCGGAGGAGGACGCAGCCGCACCGTCATCGGGAGCACTTTCGTCATGGACGAGAACGGGCCCGTGCTCTCGCTCGGTTCGCCCGCCAACGGATGCCGCACCGTGCCCCTGGTGATCAGCAACCTCCTGGACTACGGGATGGATCCTGTGGACGCTGAGGCGACGCCGAGGCTGCTGGCCATGGAAGACGACTACCGCATCCGGATGGAAGCACGCGTCGCCCCTGGGCTGGGAACAGGGCTCGCCCGACTCGGCGTGCACGTCGAGCCTCTGGAACCCTTCGACTGGCATATGGGTTCGTTCCAGATGGCATGGCGCGAAGGCGACGAGTCCATCAGCACCGTGGCCGGAGCGCGACGGGCCGGCGCATCCGGCGTCGTCGTGACCCCCGCATCCGCACCAGAAAAGGAGCACTCATGAGAAGCAGGATCGCAATCGTCAGCCCCAATGCCGCAGACGGGCTGCCAGCCGACGAGATGGAGCGGCGCGAAGCGCGACTCATGTCGCGGATCGGCGCCGACTTCGACCGACGTCACTTCTTCCCCACTGGCGTGACCGTCTTCGCCCGTCCGTTCACGATGGAGCACATCACGAGCGTCGCCGACCTCACCCTGGACGCCATGCGCCAGGCCGCTGCCTGGGACCCGGACGTCATCCTCACCCTCGGTGGAATCGAGCCGGCGGTCGCGGCGGGACGAGAGATCCTCGGGGATATCCCCATCGTCGGCACGGCGAAGTCGACCTACGACGTCGCCACGTCCATAGGCGGTCGGATGGGACTGCTGGTGTACGAGGAGAAGATCATCGAGCCGATCATGGGCCTGGCGAAGAAGTACGGCGTCGACGGCATGGTCGCGAACTGCCGGGCGATCGACATCCCGCTTCCCGAGCTGTACCCCCGCCGCCCCGAGGTGCGTGAACGCGTCGTCGAAGTGGGTCGGCGACTGATCGAGGAGGACGGCGCGACGATGTTGTTCGCACAGGGGCTGTCGATGGTGCCGTCGTCGATGCCCGCCGAAGAACTCGCCGGAATCCTCGGCGTTCCAGTGCTCGACGGCGAGCTGAGCACGGTGCGAGCCGCCGAGATCGTCGCGACCGCGCGCAGCGCCGCTCGTGGACGCTGATCAACTGCCAACGAAAGGAAACATCATGACCCGCATCATCGCGAAGCCGATCTACACCGCTCACGTCTCCGCCACCGGCGGTCGCGCGGGCCGGGCGACCAGCAGCGACGGCATCCTCGACCTCGAACTGTCCCGTCCCGGCGACGGAAAAGCCACGAACCCCGAGCAGCTGCTGGCCGCCGGATGGTCGGCATGCTTCCAGAGCGCCATGGCGGCCACATTCCGGCGCGAGATCGACACCTCCGCCTCGCTGGTGACGGTGGACGTGACGCTGGGGAACGAGGAGGACGGCTCGTACGCACTCGCGGCCGTCATCCAGGTCGCCATTCCCGATCTGCCCCTCGAGCGCGTGCAGGAGCTGGCCGACATCACCCACACCGTGTGCCCGTACTCGAAGGCGACGGCCGGCAACATCGAGGTCACGGTGCGCGCCGTGCCCGTCGCATCGGGGTCATGATGGCGCGCGTCGTCATCGCAGGAGCCGCCGACGGCATCGGCTTCGGCATCGCGGAGTCCTACGCCCTGGAGGGCGCGGACGTGCTCATCTCGGACATCCGCGGCGATCGGCTCGCCGCGGCAGCGGCGCGTCTGTCCGCCACGAGCGGGCGTGTCGTCACGCAGATCGCCGACGTCTCGCGCACCGACGACGTCGATGAGCTGTTCGCACGCGCGGCCACGGAGTTCGGAGGCGTGGACATCGCCGTCGACAGTGCGGGCGTGTACCCGAACACGCCGGTCGTCGAGATGGCAGATGACGAGTGGGACCGCACGATCGCCGTCAACCTCGGCGGCTCCTTCCGCTTCGGCCGCGCCGCGGGTCGCACGTTGCTGGCGCAGGGCGCCGGTGGCGTCGTCTGCTTCATCTCCTCCGGCGTGCACCGATCGGCGCGTCCGGGCGCGGCGCACTATGCGGCCTCGAAGGCCGGTCAGGTGATGCTCGCGCAGACGCTGGCCCTGGAGCTCGCACCGCACGCCGTTCGGGTGAACGTCGTATCACCCGGGTTCGTGGATCACGGCTACCGCGAGGGCCTCGGAGACTTCGTCACCCCGCAGTATCGCGAGGCGATCTCGCGCGGCATCCCACTCGGCCGTGTCGGCGAGGTGGCGGACATCGTCAATGCGGTGAGATTCGCGTGCGCACCGGAGTCGCAGTGGATGACGGGATCGGTCATCACTGTCGACGGTGGGTCGGGCGCAGGTCGGATGAGCCTTCCGAGCAACACAGAATCGACCGGAGCATGACGCGCCCGTACCCCTATCTTCCCGACGGCACGTTCGATGCGGACGCCTTCGCGGGTGAAGATGCGACGTCGGCCAGCCGGATCGCGCCGCGCGACCGCGAGCGCGTCGAGCGGATCCTCGCGGAGGCGACGGTCATCAGCTTCCATGATCACCCCGTCCGCTTGCCGGCTGACCCGACGCTCATTCGTGCGCACATGGATGCCGGCCGCCTGGTGGCGGGGGTCGACGGCCTCCGTCACTCCGGGATGACCGCCGTGTTCGACAACCTCTCCGGCCCGATGGTGCGCGTCGCCAGCAGCGCAGGGTGGGGGTGGCTCGACGTCATCCACGATCTCGGCATGCGGCTGGCCGACCTCGCCCACCAGCCGGATCTCGTGCATGTGCTCCGCGTCGCCGACATCGACGAGGCCAAGCGCGCGGGCCGCGTCGGGATGGTGTTCGGCCTCGAAAGTGCGACGCCGCTGGAGGGCGAGATCGACCGCGTCGATGTGCTGTACGGTCTCGGCATCCGCCAGCTCGGACTGGTCTACTCGCACTCGAATGCGCTGGGCGGCGGCCTGGCCGAGGCGACGGACGGCGGTCTGACCACCTTCGGGCGCGCCGTCGTGGAGCGCATGAACGCCATCGGGATGCTCATCGACGTCTCGCACGCGGGAGATCGAACCTCGCTCGATGCGTTCGAGGCATCGAATGCCCCCGTGGCCGTCACGCATGCCGGTGCTCGAGCGGTATGGGACTCGCCGCGCATGAAGCCCGATCATGTCTTGAAGGCGTGCGCAGAGACCGGCGGGGTGCTCGGCATCGAGGCGGCGCCGAACTCGACGCGTGGTGCCGGCGGTGCTCACGACCTCGACACGGTCATGGCGCACTTCGAGCACGCCGCCGACGTCATGGGCATCGATCACGTCGCCTTCGGCCCCGACACCATGTGGGGCGATCACGGCGCGGTCCAGCAGGTCTATTTCCCTGGCTCGGCTCCCGCGACCCACCCGACGCGCGTGGACGGTCTGGAGAACCCCACCGAGACCTTCCCGCACATCATCGCCTGGCTCGTCGACCACGGCTACACCGACGCCGACATCCACAAGGTGGTCGGCGGAAACATCCGACGCATCCTCGAGGAGGTCTGGGCATGAGCCGCGTTGCCGACCGTTCCGAATCGCCGCTCGTCGTCGATTCGCTGTCCATCACCTTCGCCTCACGCGGCGCAGGCGTGACCGCCGTCGACAACGTGAGCTACAGCGTCGGGCCGGGTGAGATCGTCGCGGTCGTGGGTGAATCGGGTTCGGGCAAGAGCGTGACGGCGCTCGCCGCGCTCGGGCTCCTGCCGGAGGCCGCCTCGGTGTCGGGATCGTTGCGCATCGAAGGCGAAGAGGTGCTGACCATGACACCTCGTCAGCTCCGTGCGCTGCGCGGACAGCGAGCCGCCATGGTGTTCCAGGACCCGATGACCAGCCTGAACCCGAGTTCCACCGTGGGGGAGCAGATCGTCGAAGCCATCCGGGCTCATCGAGCGGTGCCTGTCACCGACGCGCGCGCCCGCGCCGTCAAGCTGCTCCGCGATGTCGGCATCCCCGAGCCGGAACGACGATTCTCTTCCTATCCGCATCAGCTCTCGGGCGGGCAGCGCCAGCGTGTGGTGATCGCGATCGCGCTGTCGTGCGAGCCGAATGTCCTGATCGCTGACGAACCGACCACCGCTCTGGACGTCACCGTGCAGGCCGAGATCCTGGAGCTGCTGCGGAGTCTGCGTGAGCGGCTCGGCATGAGCGTGTTGATCATCACGCACAACATGGGCGTCGTCGCCGACATCGCGGACCGTGTCGTGGTGATGCGGGCCGGCCGAGTCGTCGAGCAGGGTGATGTCGCGCAGATCTTCGGCGCCGCTGAGCACGAGTACACCCGATCGCTGCTGGCTGCGGTTCCGGTGATCGGCGAGCGCGAGCACCAGGTACCGGTGGCCGGGCCGCCCGAGACCGTGCTGGAGCTGCGCGATGTATCGATGGTGTATCCGGGACGGCGGGGCGTCGCGGTGCACGCGCTGGACGGCGTGTCTCTCAGCGTCGGACGCGGTGAGATGGTCGGCGTGGTCGGCGAATCGGGGTCCGGCAAGTCGACGCTGGGGCGCATCGCGGTGCGGTTGCTCGATCCCACCTCGGGATCGGTGCACCTCGACGACGTCGATATCACGAGGTTCTCCGCACGGCGGATGCGACCGCTGCGCCGGCGGATAGCGATGGTGTTCCAGGACCCGGGATCCTCGCTCGATCCTCGGCGAGTGATCCTCGACAGCGTGGCCGAGCCGCTCTTGGTCCACCGGATGGTGGCTGGGGTCGGCGAGGCGAGGCGCCAGGCCGCCGAGATGCTGGATGCCGTCGGGTTGTCGGCCGCGCTCGTGCGTCGGTTCCCGCACGAGCTGTCCGGTGGCCAGCGTCAGCGCGTCGCCATCGCCCGCGCCATCATCGTGCGGCCCGAGATGCTCGTGGCCGACGAACCCACGAGCGCTCTGGACGTGTCGGTGCAGGCGCGGATCCTCGACACCCTGCGCTCGCTGCAGGCGGATCTCGGCTTCTCGTGCCTGCTCATCACGCACGACCTCGGCGTGGTCGACCAGATGACCTCGCGGGTTGCGGTCATGAAGTCGGGACGCCTGGTCGAGGAGGGCCCGACCGGCGAGGTGCTGCGGCACTCCTCGTCGGAGTACACCCGGCTGCTCGTCGCCGCCGCACCCGTGCCGGATCCCAGTGCGCAACGCACGAAGCGCGCGATGCGCGAGGCGCTGTCCCAGGGAGCGGCAAGATCATGAAAGAAGGAGATATTATGGCTGAATGGTTCGAATGCGGCTTCGATTCTGCAGGAAAGAGCACCTCTCGTCCCGGTGAGATCCTGGAGTTGTCGGGCACGCCGTACGAACAGGGGTATCAACACGGTGAGCAGGCGCGGGAGGCGATCATCGAGAACCTCTCGATCCTCAACGCCCAGGTCGAGGCCAAGGCCCGCGGCGACGAGAAGCGCCTGGCGTTCTTCCACCGCGTCATCGCCGACAACAAGCGATATTACGAGAAGACGCACCCGGAATACATCGAGGAGTTTCGCGGTATCGCCGAAGGCGCAGGGGTGTCGTTCGACGACATCTTCCAGCTGAACATCCCGCCCTACTTCCTCAACGTGCGCGAGCACGAGTGCACTGAGCTGTTCGTCGACGGCACGCGTACCCGCACGGGCGGCACGCTCCTTGCGAAGACGCGCGATTCCGCTCCGCCGAACTACCGTCAGGTGGTCCTGCGGCGCCGCTACGACGACGGCGTCGGCGTGGTCGAGGTGACCGTCGCGGGGTCGTTCACATGGGTCGGCGGCGGCATCAGCACACACGGGATCACGATGGCCGCCAGCGGCGTGTATGCCAAGACCGAGGTGGTCGACTGGGCGGCCGCGGCCGAGAAGGGCGTCGCCGTGGACACACATGATCTGCTGCGCCACGCCCGCAGCCTCGACGAGGTGGGCGAGCGGATCGATGCTCAGCCGCGCATGACCAGCTGCAACATGGTGGCCGCCGATGCAGATCGCGCGGTGGCATGGGAGATGCCGGCGACTCGTTCGGTGGCGGCACCCGCAGCCGACGGCTGGCTGGTGCGAAGCAACCACTTCACCCACGATGAGCTGTCCGACTTCTTCACCACTCGTGAGGAGTACTCGTCGACGCATCACCGGTACGACGTCGGATCGACCGCGCTCTCCGGCCGTGAGGACTGGGACGCCGATGCACTGTCGGTCCTGGTGGCCAGCCACGACGGCTACCCCCAGGACTCGCTGTGCCGAGCGGTGCGCGAAGACGGAACCGGCGGGGTGACCGTCTATGCGCAGGTGGGCGGCCTTCCCGAGCAGAGCTTCCGGGTGATCCTCGGCAGCCCGGACGAGTCCGCCCTCGTGCGGGAGGGACTGGCGTGACGTGACGACTGCTTCCGCGACGCTCGGGGAGACTGCGAGCCGAGAGCCGGTGATCGACGAACTCGATCGTCGTCTGCTCAACGCCCTGCAGATGCTTCCCCGGGCGTCGTGGCGCGAATTGTCTGCGATCGCCGGAGCGACCGACGTGACGCTCCAGCGCCGATGGGCGCGATTGAAGAAAGAGCGCATCGCCTGGATGACCGCGTCCTGTCGCACCGGTCATATCTTCGCCCACGTGCAGTTCGCCTGCGAGCTGCGCTCCATCGACGAGCTGACCGCCGCGCTCTCTCGGGATCCGCGTGTGTTGACGGTCCACATCAGCGCCGGTGACTACGCTGTGCTCGCCACGATCGCGGTCAGCTCGCTCGGTGTGCTGACGGACTTCGTCGGCGCTGGGGCCAGGCGGCTTCCTGGCGTGCTCAGCGTGCGCTGCCACGTGCAGACCACGACCTATCTCGACGGATCGGGGTGGGACCTCGCCGCGCTGCCCGACACCGTGAGGAAACGCGTGCTCGCGCAGTCGCTTCCGCCGGCACCGCATACTCAGGAGCCGCTGGACGAGCGCGAGTACGCGATCTACCGCGCGCTCTTCTTCGACGGCCGCGCGAGTGCCACCCATCTGGCCAAAGTGGCGGGCGTCGGCGTGAACAGGGCAAGGGAGATCCTGGCCTCCCTGCTGGAGCAGCGGCGCATCCGTGTGCGCTGCGAGGTCGCCAGACCTCTGCTCGGGATGCCGGTGGCTGTCAACCTGCATGCCTCATGCGCCACCGACCTGCGCCAGCACGCTCGGGCGATCCGCGATGCCGTCCCCGAGCTGGCGCTCATCGTGCGCACCGCGGGGCACCGCGACCTCCATGTCTACCTGTGGATGCCAGCGCTTGCCGACATGCTCGAGGTCGAGCGCCGCCTGCTGGCATCGACCCCCGGCCTGCGCATCGGCGAGCGGATCGTCATCCTGCGCACGGTCAAGCTCGCCGGGCACCTGCGTGATGAGGACGGACGCCTTGCGCTGGATCCCGACTCCGGGCATCCGCTTTCCACCCCTGTCCCTGCAAAGGAGTCTGTGTGAACCCTGCTGTCCTGACCGTCTCCACGGTGATATCCCGCATCCCCGTCTCCGGTCGTCGCGACGACCTGCTCGAGTGGGCGCGCGACCTGTGCGAGGGGGCGGCCGAGTCTCCCGGCTACCTCGAGTCCCGCATCTTCGACACCCAGGGCGAGGACAGCGCCGTGGTCGTGCGGATCACCTTCAGCTCGGCCTCGGCTATGGCCGCGTGGGAAGCCAGCGCTCAGCGCCGGACGCTCCTGTCGGCGGGGGCATCGCTGACCATGGGCCCGCCGCGCGCGGTGAGCGAGGACACGCTGACGAACCTGCTCGCTCCGATCGGCGGGAACCGTGTGCGCCCCCGTTGGCTCACGGCGCTGCTGGTGTGGATCGCGCTGGTGCCGCCTGCTCTCCTGGTGGCGTATGTGATCACGCCGCACCTGCAAGCGCTTCCCCTGTTCGTGGCGATCCTGTGCACCACCCCGCTGACCGTCGCCGCCGTGATCTGGGTCACGCTTCCGCCCCTGCACATCGTCGAGGAGCGACTGCGTCGGCGATTCACGCGCCCATGATCGACGTCGTGGATCGGGCGCTGATCAATGCGCTCCAGATCGTCCCTCGAGCATCCTGGAAGGAGCTCTCGGTCGTCCTGAACGCCGATCCGGCGACCCTCGGTCGACGCTGGTCGGCACTGTCCGCGTCGGGTCTCGTGCGCGCCACCGTCGCCTTTCGCGGCGCGGCGGTACTCGCTCACATCGACCTGAGCTGCGCGCCGCAGGACGCCGATCGCACGGCGGAACAGCTCGCGCGGGATCCCCGCGTGCTGACTGTCTTCGTCGCGGCGGGCGAGTTCAACGTCGTCTTCACCCTCGTGTGCACGAGCCTCGCCGCGCTGTCGCACTTCCTCGTGGATGAGGTGGGGCAGATGCCGGGGGTCGATCTCGCCCGCACGCATGTGCAGGTGGCGGGGCACATCGAGGGGTCGACATGGGAAGCACGGGCGCTGTCGGATGCCGCCAGGCGGGAGCTCGCGCTGCGGCGGCCGCGCGTGGATTCCGCCGCGGTCTTCTCGCGTCATCTGACCGAAGCGGAGTACACGGTGTTCGGCCGTCTCGTCCGGGACGGCCGCGCGACATTCGCCGATATCGCTGACACCGCAGGAGTCAGCATCAGCACGGCCCGGCGCACGGCTGAATCACTGCTGGCGAGCGGGCTCATCCGTCCGCGCCTTCACATCGCTCGGGCGGCGCTCGGTCTGCCGGTGACGGTGAGTCTGCAGGGCTCGACCCCGTGGGACCTCAACCCGGTGACTGCGCGCATCCGCAGCGAGGTGCCCGAGATCGGTTACCTGGCCCGCGTGGCGGGTCAACGCAACCTCCTCGCCTATGCGTGGCTGGCCGACCTGGAGGACCTGTTCGACGTCGAGCGTCGTCTGTCGGCGATCATCCCGGAACTCGTCGTCGAGGAACGCGGCATCATGCTGAGAGTCGTGAAACTCGTCGGTCACATCCTGGACGCCCAGGGCCGCAGCATCGAGGCGATACCGCTGCCGCATCTCGTCTGAGGGCTGGCGCGGTCAGGGTCGCAGCAGGGCGAAGAAGCCGCCCAGATCGTCGAAGTGCTCGAGGTCGCGCACCAGCGGCAGGATCTCGTCCACACGGTCGCCGCCGAGGACCGGCTCGACCAGCAGCCGGAACTTCCGCTCCACTGCGACGTACTGCTCCCGCAGATCACCGGCTCGTTCATCGGTACGATGCGCGGTGATGTCGACGACACGATCGTCGGTGCTGGTCCGGATCTCAGCGGTCCATTCCGAGACGGTGTCGTCGTGGCGCACCCGCACGCGGGACATGATCGCCTGCACGGCGGCATCCTCGATCACCCCCGACGAGTAGGTGGCGGGGTCGGCCATATCGAACCCTCGCACGGTGGCCGCCACGCAGAACGGGATGCTGAGTTTCGCCTCGTCGCCGGTGCGAGGTATGCCGATGGAACACAAGCGCTTCACCGTCGCCGAGACGCCGACGTCGAAGCTGCTCTCCTCGACTCTGTGGCCCAACCGACGGCTGACCTCGCGCGCCGCGGCGATCGAGGGCAGCGCACCTCCGCACGCAGCGGCGAACTTGAACAGCATGTCGAGGAGATCGTAGGTGTCTCCGAGCCCGTCGGTCAGCGTCGCATAATCCGGGGTGTCCGTGCGCAGCGCGAAGTAGCCCTTCGGCCGTTCCAGCACGTCGTGCGCTGCGACTGCACCGGCTCGCACCACATCGAGAGCAGAGACGGCGGATGCTGCGGCGCGTCCGGTCTGGAACAGCGCCGCCAATCCGCCGATCCCGTGGAGTCCGGCTGCTTGGCCCGCTCCGTAGGCGAGCACACTGGCCGTCTGTGCCGGATCGAGCACGTGCAGTCGCGCCAAGCCGGCGCTGGCGCCCACCGCGCCCGTGTTCCCGGAAGGGGCGAATCCACGCAGGTACGGGCCGTACCCGAGAGCGCGCCCGATCCGGCAGGTGGTCTCCACCCCGACGGCGAGTGCCTCCAGGAGGCGGCGGCCCGTGGCCCCGTCGCGTTCGGCCACCGCGAGCAGCGCTCCGGCGACAGGCGCGGTGGGATGGCCGTACATGGGGTAGTACGTGTCGTCGTAGTCGTGCACGGGGGCGGCGGCGCTGTTGAGCATCGCCGCCTGATGGGCCGGCAGTCGCATATCCCGTGCGAGCACCTGAGCGGACGCGCTTCCGCCCTCGCTCGAGAGCACCTGGCGCAGCGGATCGAGGATCGGCTCCTGAGAGCCCGCGATCACCACGGCGAGCCAATCCAGCAGGCAGGTGCGCACGACCGTGCGCACCTCGTCGGGAAGCGCGCCCCAGCTGGTCGCGGAGATGAAGTCGGTCAGTTGTGCGGTCGGCTGTCCGGAAGCGGCCACGGTCAGTTCCTTTCGGCAGAAGTGGGAAGCGCAGGCGCTGCGTCGAGCAGACGACGCGTGTAGGGGTCTCGGGGGGCATCGAAGAGAATGTCGCGCGGTGCCGATTCGACGACTCGGCCGCCCTGCATCACGCTCACGTGATCGCTGACGTACCGCACCACGGCGAGGTTGTGCGAGATGAAGAGGTAGGCGATGCCGGTCTCTCGTTGCAGACGCGTGAGCAGGTTCAGGATCGACGCCTGCACGGACGCATCCAGCGCCGAGGTCACCTCGTCAGCGATCAGGACGCGGGGCCGGGCCGCGAGGGCGCGGGCGATGGCGACGCGCTGACGCTGGCCGCCGGACATCTCGTGCGGGTACCTGCCGAGCATGGCCGTCGGCAGCTCGACGAGTTCGAGCAGGTCGCCGGGCTTGTCGCGGGCGTCGCGCGGGGCGTTGCGTCCGATCACCTCCTGCAGCGCACTGCCGATGGTCAACCTCGGGTTGAGCGACGCGAACGGGTCCTGGAAGACCATCTGAACGCGGCGGCGGGTCCGACCGGCTCCGCGGCCGCCCGCGGCCAGGTCCTCACCCTCGAGCAGGATCACTCCGGAGGAGGGCTTGGTCAGGCCCAGGATCGCCCGTGCGACGCTGGACTTCCCGCTGCCCGACTCGCCGACCACTCCCAGCGTCTGCCCCGGCTCGACGCGCAGGTTGACACCGTCGACGGCGCGGACGCCGTGCCGGTACTCGATGACGAGGTCGCGGACCTCAAGCGCGGGCGTCATCGTGTGCCTCCGGAGCGTTGATCGGGTCGAACGGGAAGAAGCATGCGACATCGTGGCGGCCAGCCACCGGAACCAGTGGTGGCGCCGTCGTCCGGCAGATGTCCTGGACGATGGGGCAGCGCGCGGCGTACCGGCATCCCGATACGGTCTCATCGGGCCGCGGCGGCGCGCCGGGTATCCCCTGCAGGGGCGTCTCGCGATCCACCGACATGTCGGGCAGTGCGCGCAACAGGGCGCGCGTGTAGGGGTGCGCAGCCCCGTCGACGATGTCGGCGACCGGGATGTCCTCGACGATCGTGCCGGCGTACATGACGAGGACACGCTCGCAGACGTCGGCCACGACGGCCAGATCGTGGGAGATGAACAGCAGCGCCAGCTCCTGATCGGCGCGCAGGTCGCGCAGAATCTGCAGCACCTGCGCCTGGACGGTGACGTCCAAAGCGGTCGTGGGCTCGTCTGCGATGAGCAGGCGCGGCGTCATCATGAGTCCGGCTGCGATCATCACCCGCTGCCGCATTCCCCCGGAGAGCTGATGAGGGTAGTCCGAGAGGCGAGCGCGCGGTGATGGGATCCCGACCCGTTCGAGCAGCGCGACCGCCCGGGATCGTGCGTCAGAAGCCCCAACGGTGCGATGATGTCGGATCTCCTCGGTCATCTGCGCCCCGATGCGCAGGGCGGGGTTCAGGCTCGCGGCGGGATCTTGGAACACGACCGAGACCTTCTCTGCGAGCGCGCGGCGATCGGATCGCCGGACACCGTCGCGCAGGTCGATGCCGGCGACGCGCAGTTCGTCGGCGGAGACGAGCGCCGGGTCATCGAGCAGCCCGCTGATCGCCAGAGCGGTGAGAGACTTGCCGCTGCCGGATTCCCCGACTATTCCCACCGCCTCGCCGGGAGCCATGGCGAACGAGACATCGCGCACGGGATGCACGGTGCCCGAACCCGAGGGGAACCCGACGTGCAGTCCGCTCACGCGCACCAGGTCGGTATCGGAGCCCGCCGCCTCGACCGCCCGAGCGTGCACGGACGGTGTCGTCGTCACCGGGGCGGCGGCGCGTGCACGTCGGTTCTCGTGCAGGACCGACCGTGTCCACAGGCGGGGGTTGAACGACTTGCCCATCTCCTCACCGAGGTAGGTGAAGACGAGGCTGGCCATCACGAGCGCGATCGAGGGCCCCACCGCGGCGAACGGCGTGACCGAGATCGTCTGCAGGCCGCGGACGAGGAGCAGGCCCCAGTCGTACTCGGGTGCCTGGACGCCGAGGCCCAGGAAGCTGAGCGCGGCGATCGTCATGAGGCTCACGCTGAAGGCCACGGTCGTCTGCACGATGAGCGTCTCAGCGATGTTGGGGAGCAGATGTCGACTGAGCAGGGCGCGCGGCGAGACGCCCAGCGTCCGTGCGGCGAGCATGAAGTCCCGCTCGACGACGCTCGAGGAGAGCGTGACGGTGAGACGAGCGAACTCCGGGATGAGCGCGGCGCCGACCGCGATCACCACGGCCGTGGTGCCTGACCCGACGATCGCGATGATGAACAGGGTCAGCAGCACGGAGGGGAACATCACCAGGAGCCCGATCGCTCCGAGACCCACGCGGCGCGCGCCGCCGCGAAGCAGCGTGACGAGTGCGCCGAGAACTGCGCCCGCCGACAGCCCGATGACCGAGGCGGACAGGGCCATCACGAGCGACAGTCGCGTGGCGACGAGGGTACGCAGGAGGTTGTCGCGCCCGAGTTCGTCGGTGCCGAGCGGGTGAGCGAGCGATGGCCCCTGCATCGTGGCGGTGTAGTCGGGAGTGGCGGCGTGCGTGCCCCACAGCTCGGGCGCGATCACGGCGACGACGATCAGCGCCGCCACGGCGGCGATCGCGGCGCGCCCGCGCTTGCTGTGGGTGAGCTGGCGGATGACCGGAGCGAGAATCGACATTTCGGGGTCTCCTTCAGTTGGCGAGGACTGAACGCGGGTCGAGCAGGGCCACGAGCGCGTCCACGAACGTGTTGATCAGCAGAACCGCGATTCCGAGCACGATCATGACGCCCTGGATGACGGGATAGTCGCGAACGGTCACCGCTTGCACGACGACCGTTCCCAATCCCGGCAGAGCGAACACGTTCTCCACGGTGACCGCGCCGCCGATGAGTCCCCCGAGCAGCAGCCCGGTCACCGTCAGCGCCGCGGTCAGGACATTCGGCAGCACGTGCGTGCGGTAGATGCGCATCGGAGGCAGGCGCTTGCTCTCGGCCGTGCGGATGTACTCGAGGCTGAGCACGTTGAGTGTTTCCATGCGGATGATGCGGCTGAGCACCGCGACGGGACGGATCGAGAGGGCGATGACGGGCAGGACGAACGCGGCTGCTGTCCCGACACCGCCGACCGGGAGCCATCGCAGGGCGACGCCGAAGACGAGCGCCAGCAGGGTGCCGGCGACGAAGTCCGGGATCGCCGCAGCGATCCCGGTGCTCGTGACGAACGACGATTCCGTCGCGCGGTGGCGTCCGCCGCGCGTCATCGATCCGATCAGGATGCCGGCGGGCACGCTGATCAGCAGCACCAGAGCGACGCTGCAGGCAGCGAGCGTCGCCGTGACCGGGAGCCGGTCGGCGATGATCTCACCGACCGGGCGCCCATTCTGGAACGAGGTGCCGAGGTCGCCCGTGAGGAGGTTGCCCATGTAGGCCGTGAACTGCTCCCACAGGGGTCTGTCGAGCCCGAGCTCCCTCCGCAGCTGCTCGATGGACTGCGGCGTGGCGTCTTCGCCGGCGATACGTGTGACGGGATCGCCGGGAATGAGCTGCAGCATCAAGAACGTGGCGAGGGCGAGGGCGAGCACCGACACGACGAGGAAGGCGGCGCGCCGGACGATGAAGGCGAGCCAGGGGTGCGCGCTCACCCAGTTCTTCGCTGCGCGCACCCCCGGGACAGTCACTTGAGACATCGACTACCTCGTGAGCGTCAGCGAGGCCGGGTCCAGCTGCGAGTACTGCCGCGGCTCGAAGGTCACACCGTTGCCGAACATCCCCTTCGTGCGGTACGACAGCGGCAGCGTGTTGACCGATTCCAGCAGCGTGTCGTGCGCTTGCGACCACAGCTCGCACTGGGCGTCCTGGTCGGGCTCCGCGAGAGCCTGCAGTCCCAGGGCGGTGTAGTCCGCGTTGTCGATCGACGGGTAGTTGTTACCGGTCGGCGGGTGATCGCCCGAGAAGTAGCGGAGGAAGTTCGACGGGGAGGTGTGATCAGAGAACGTGAACATGCTCACGTCCCAGTCCTGGCTGTTGTTCTGCCTGTCCAGCATGCCGGCGGCATCCAGGCCGTCCACGTGCGCCGTCGCGCCCGCATTCGTCAACGCCGTCAACAGCACCTCGGGAGCGGACGAGAGCTGATTCCAGCCCAGGATCGTCAGATCGGCGTCCAGGGTCGACAGCACCTCCGCCGCCGCTTCCGGATCGCTCGTCGGCATGACGTCGGTACGATCGACGAAGCACGCGGCCGCCGGGGAGAGCACGTCTTCGGCGAGGGTGCCGTAGCCGGAGAAGGCGACGTCACTGAGCACCTGACGATCGATCGCCTGTGCGATGGCGAGGCGCACCGCGGGATCGGCTGTGGGGTGACCGGGAGCCTGGTTGAACTGCAGGAACAGCGTGTTGCTGATCTCGCTCGCTCCGAAGTAGCGGTCGTCGTCCTCGATGCGGGACCGCTCACTGCCGTAGACGCGCACGATGTCGAGCTCGTCGGTGACGAACATGTTCACAGCTGCCGATTCGGTGGCGATCAGGGTGAAGGTCACCTCGCTCGGGAAGTCGTCCCGCTCGGTGCTCTCGCCGCCCGCTCCCCACGTGTATCCCTCGCGCGCCGTCATCGAGTATTCGACGCCGGGGGAGACCTCGTCGAGGACGAACGCCCCCGTCCCGTACGACTGCGCCATGAAGTCGGCGCCCGCCTCCAGGCCCGCGGGGCATACGATCGCCGCCGACGTGTTGGCGATTCCGGTCACGAACGGTCCGAACGGGGACGGCAGCGAGAAGGTCACCGTGTTCGCGGCGTCGTCGGCAGTGACCGTCCAGTCCTTCGATCCGGTCTGCTTCACCGCGACCGGGCTCGAATCACGGAATCGCTCCATGGATGCCGCGACGGCGTTGGCCGTCAGCGGCGTGCCGTCGGAGCACGTGACCCCGTCGACGAGATCGAACGTGACGATGTTGTCCTCCGCGGTCCACGACTCAGCGAGTCCTGACACCACCTGGCCGTTCTTGACGTTGACGAGTGTGTCGTACATGAACCCCGACACCTCGGCCGCGACGGAGTTGGTGGACGTCTGCGGGTCCAACGTGTCGAGGTCGGTGTAGTTGTCCAGCGCAATCGTGATAGCTCTCGGGGTCACCGAGGCGGGCGGGCCCGCATCACTGGAACCGCCTTGGCAGGCGCTCAGGACCACCGCTGCACTGAGAGCGGCGACGGTGACGGCGAGTACTCGACGATGGGATTTCACGGGATCTCCTTGGGACGCGTTTCCGGTTGACCGACGGCGTGATCGGGTTGGAGGCCGATGGTAGGAGCCGGTTGTTCACGGACTGTTTCCACATGCGCAATCGCCGCGATCCGCGCCTGATGCGCATGAGATCGCCAGATCGTGATGCCGTCACGCAGAAGTCGCGTCGGCGCGGATTCGTCGGGCAGCGCGCGTGAGTGCATCGAAAGCGATCAGAGCGTCTGGCGGAACCAGCGCACGCCGACCGCACCGGGTCACGTTGTGCGGGCGGTCAGTGACCGTTCTCCGGGTCATCGGAATCGCGGGCCGCGAGCTCGCCCCGATCCAGGGCGGAGAGCACCGACATGTCGGCATCGGGGATCGCGAAGTCGAACAGTGCGATGTTCTCGCGGAGCTGCGCAGTATCGGATGTCCGTGGGACCGGAACGCACCCCTGCTGGACATGCCAACGGAGCAGTACCTGTGCCGGAGAGCGCCCGAGGCGCTCCGCGATCGCGATGACTTCTGGCAGCTCTCGCAGCTGAGCGCCCCTGCCGAGCGGGCTCCAACCTTGAGTGAGGATGCCGTGTGCGCGGTGATACTCGCGCACCTCCGTGCGCGCCAGGTCGACGCTGAGCTGGATCTGATTGACGTCAGGAATGTATCCGGTAGCGGCCACGATCCTGTCGATGTGCGCCGGCTTGAAGTTGGAGACGCCGATGGCTTTCACCCGGTTCTCCGTCACCAATGAGATGAGTCCTCGCCAGGCTTCGACGTAGTTGTCCTCCCACGGGACCGGCCAATGGCAGAGGAAGAGGTCCAGATAGTCCAGTCCCAGTCGATCGAGGCTCTGGTCGTAGGCGCGTCGCACTCCATCGACGCTGTGATCCTCCTTGTTGAACTTGCTCGTGATGAACAGCTGCTCGCGGGGCACGTCGGAACTGCGGATCGCACGCCCGACCGCGTCTTCATTGGCGTACTTGTGCGACGTGTCGATCAATCGATATCCGTCGGCCAGGGCGGCGCCAACCGTCGCCTCGCACTCGTCGCCGAGGAGCGGCCACGTGCCCAGACCGACGGGAGGGATCGAATGCCCGTGGAGAAGCGTGAGCTGATCATCGAGAGCCGACATGGGGGCCTTTCACGGACGGGCGATCGGCCGGTCGACCACGCAGGGACAGGTCCGACCACGCAGGGACAGATTGGGTCAGGTCATCAAGGCCGCACGCGGAAGAACTCGTGTCTGCCTAGCAGAAATCTATCGCACTGTTCCGGATCCGCCAAGCGTGCCACGACAGGATCTCCACGCGATGATGCCCGGTCATCCGGTCCACGGCGCGGCGCGCAGCTGCTTCTCGAAGGCGTGGCCGTGAGCGAGCAGCACATCGATGATGCTGGTGCCGATTGCGCCTGCCGACCGCGATACCGGCAGAGAGATGCACAGGGCCACGAACGGCGACGCGTCGCCGTCGCTGATCGGAACGGCGATCGTGCAACCTCCGATGCCGACGTCTTCGTAGCTGACCGCGTACCCCTGCGCGCGAACCGTCCGCAGGTCGCGTTCGGGGTGATGGGGCGCGTGCGGTTCGACGGGAAGCCCCGTGGCGGAGTCCGGCGAGGCGCGAAACGCTTGATCTCGCTCTGACCTGCTCATAGACGCCAGAAGGGCGACGCCGCAGGCCGAGAGATCGATGGGCAGCACGGTGCCACGTTGATCAGGCACGCAGTCGGGTCGGCCGCCCTCGCTGCTGCTGAGGATCCGTGTGTGCGCGCCCACGCGGATGGCGAGGCTCGCCGTCTCGCCGCTATCGGCCGCGAGTGACTCGAGATGGGGTCGGGCGATCGTGGTCAGTGCCCGGTTCGTTCGGAAGTCGCCGGGCGTCGCCTGCATGGATGGCCCCGGGAAGTAGCGGTGGTCGTCGTGCTGCACGGCGAAGCCGCGATGCACGAGCACAGCCAGGAGGCGATGGGCGGTCGAGGGAGCGACTCCCAGTTCGCTCGCGATGTTCGTCAACCGGAGTCCCCCGAGGTCTCTGAGCATGCCGATCAGCCGGAGCGCGTTGTCTGCTCCGCCGACCGGGTAGGCGGGGCCTCCCGAAGCGCGCTTTTTCTGCATAACAGAATCATGTTGTCATGAAATGGCGTCTTTGGCACGCTGAGGATGACAACGCGCCACTCGGCTGCGGGCCGCCACTCACAATGACGTCGAATGGAGCTGTATGGTCATCCACCTCGTCGCGATCGCGCTTCTGGTGCTGGTGTTCCTGATCGGAACAACCAGGAACATCAATCTCGGGGCGCTGGCGCTCGTCGCCGGAGGGATTCTTCTCATCCAGGTGACCGGAGTCGGGCTCGATGCTCTCTACACCGCGTTTCCTGCCGATCTCTTCCTCCTTCTGCTCGGCGTCACGTTCCTGTTCGGGATCGCATCGGTCAACGGCACGCTCACCTGGGTCGTCGACGCGCTCGGACGGGCAGTCGGTGGCCGGGCGTCGCTCATGCCATGGGTGCTGTTCTTCGTCGGTGCCGTCGCCACGAGCATCGGTGCACTGGCGCCGGCTGTCGTGGCACTCGTGGCACCGATCGGGATGGAGCTCGCGAGGAAGTACCGCATCGACCCCAAACTTGTCGGACTCATGATCCTTCACGGGGCGGCATGCGGAAACTTCTCGCCCGTGAATCTGCTGGGCGCGACCGTCAACCAAGTGCTGGAGCGTGCAGGTCTCCAGTCCGAACCGACGATCCTGTTCATCGCGAACTTCGGTTACAACCTGGTGCTGGGAGTGGTCATCTACGTGACCTTCGGCGGGCTCAAGATCGCCGCAGCCGAGCGCCGCTCACGACGGGACGGGCATCGGACCGGGGAGCAGTCGACAGCGATCGGCGGAGTCGGGCGCGGAGGTGCCCCGCTCGTTCGCGAGAAGGTCGTGGCGACGGGCGTGAACGTCTCGACGCTGTTGATCATCGTCGCAGTGGGGGCGCTGGCTCTCATCGGAGGGGTGGACATCGGCATGCTGGCCTTGGCGGCGGCAGTGCTGTTGCGAATCGTCACGCCGAAGAGCTCGGCCGGCGGCGAGAAGAAGATCGCCTGGGAGGTGATCCTGCTGATCGGCGGAGTGGTGACCTATGTGGGCATACTCCAAGAGATCGGCACCATCGACTTCGTTGGGACAGCCGCCAACGATCTGGGCATGCCGTTCGTGACCGCGCTCATCATCTGCGCGATCGCGGCCATCGTCTCTGCATTCGCCTCGAGCGCGGGCATGATCGCAGCGCTCATCCCCTTGTCGATCCCCTTCCTCGCCAGTGGCGACGTGTCGGTGATCGGAATGGTCGCGGCGCTGAGCATCAGTGCCACGGTGGTCGATTCCGCGCCGTTCTCGACCATCGGCGCGCTCGTGCTGTCCAATACGCATCAGGAGGACAGGCAGAGGATGTACCGCGGTGAGCTTGTGTGGGGTGGGATCATGGTCGTCTCTGCACCCATCATCACGACAGTGGTCTTCGTGCTCCCCAGCATCATCGGCGGGGCGGGCGCGTGACCCTGGCTGCCGACCTCGTCCTGGCCAACCGGATCCTGGTGGACCAGGGGGTTCTCGACGCCTTCGGGCACGTCAGCGCACGTCTGACTGCCGGGACGTTCCTGCTCGCTCGCAATCGAGCGCCCGGCCTCGTCGTCGAGAGCGATCTGATCGAATACCGGTTCGACGGGAGTACTGACGATCCTCGCGTCGGCTATCTCGAGCGGTTCGCGCACGCGGAGATCTACCGCGCTCGGCCGGAGGTCGGCGCGATCGTGCACAGTCACTCACCGTCGGTCGTGCCGTTGAGCACCCTGCCTGCAGGGCTCCGCCCGCTCCTGCATATGGCTGGCTTCCTCGGCGCTGCACCCGTGCCCGTCTTCGAGATGAGGGAGGAGTTCGGCGACTCGACCGACCTGCTGATCACTTCGACATCGCACGGCAGAGCTCTTGCCGACACGCTCGGCGAGCGGGCTGCGGCATTGATGCGTGGTCACGGAGCTGTCGTGGTCGGATCGGACCTGCCGACTGCGGTCTTCCGCGCCGTCTATACGGAACTGAACGCCCAGGCGCAGGTGCGGGCGATGATGATCGGACAGCCGAACTATCTCACGCCTGGCGAGGCGCGAGCGACGTCCGAGTCGATCGGAGGACAGATCGGGCGGGCCTGGGACGCGTGGGGATCGGTGGTGTCGTCGCGCAGCCGACTCGGCGCCGAGGCGACGAGTTCCTAGCCGAGCAGCTCAGAGAGACGGAAGGCCGCGTCTTGCAGAGAATGCCCCAGCGAGCGGACCTTCGCCGCAGGCAACCGATGCACGGGAGCCGAGACGTTCACCGCGAGCCGCACACCATGAGAACTCGGCACAGCAACGGCCACCGATGCGACACCATCCTCGCTCTCCTCGCGGTTGCCTGCATAGCCGTCACGGCGGACCTTCTCGAGCTGTGAACGCAATTCGGTCCTCGTCGCGACCGAATGGCTGGTCACGGTCTCGATGTCTTCGTCCGGGTACAGGCGCAGCAGTTGCTCTTCCGGGAGCTCCGCGAGAAGTGCCTTGCCTGTCGAGGTGCAATGCGCCGGCAGGTCGGTGCCGATCCTGGAGGCCACACGCACCGCCGCAGCAGGCTCGGACACGGCCAGGAAGCGCACGCGGTTGCCTTCCAGCGTGCCGATATGGCTGGTCTCCCCGAGCTGCTCGCTGAGGTCTTCGAGGATGGGCTGCGCGATCCGAGGGATGTCCATCCGTCGCAGCACGGCGAAGGCGACGGTGGTCAAGGCGGGGCCGGGGCCATACAGCTTGGTGCGCGTGTCTTGCCGAACGAATCCTCGCCACGCGAGCATGGCGAGGATCCTGTGAGCGGTCGAGGATGCGACGCCCAGGTGCGAGCTGGCGTCCGTCAAGCGGATCTCGGGCTGCTCGCCCAGCAGCAGGATGAGCTTGAGTGCGTTGTCCACGGACTCGATCGGGTACTGCGGAGCGGTCGGGTCGGGCGCGGAGCGCGAGTTTCTCTTCTGCACAACAGAGAGGTTAGCCCGTGAAGGTCGCAAAGATCACCTCTGGGGCGAAGCGGGGGCGGTGCCGAGGGTCGCATTGAGCTCGACTCCCAGTTCGGATGCCGACCGTCGGCTCGCCACGGCGCGTCGACTCGACACCAGGGCGCGCGGCCAGTTGACGACGACGGCACCCATCAGAGAACCGTCCTCCGCGCTGTACAGCACCGCGAATCGGTCCGCGGCCGGATCGCCGAGCAGCTGGAAGTCGGATGAGCCGGTGCGCCCCACGACCTGGATCTTCCAATCGTACTGATCGCTCCACACGTACTCGACGGTCTCGTAGTCGACGAGGTCGTCGGGGTGGACGATGTTGTGCGCCACGGTCTTGGCCTGATCGACTGCGTTGGTCCAGTGCTCGAGGCGCAGCACTTCATCACGGGCGTTGCTCTTCCACCGGGCCACATCGCCGACTGCGAAGATGTCATCGGCTCCCAGCGCGTGCAATCCGGGTCCGCACATCACGCCGTTCTCCAACACCAGACCGGAGTCTTCGAGCCATTCGGTGTTCACGATCGCGCCGATGCCGACGAGAACTCCGTCGGCGCGGAGGGTGTCGCCGTTGCTCAACTCCACGACGAAGCCCTCAGAATCGCGCTCGACCGTGGCCACGGTGTGCCCGAACACCGTCTCGATGCCCTCGCGCCGATGCTTGGCGGCGAAGATGTTGCCGACGTCCTCATTGAGCACGCGCGACATCGGCGCCGGCAGCGGGTCGACCATCGTGACGTGCACGCCGTGAGCGAGGGCGGTGGCCGCGACCTCTGCTCCGATGAATCCTGCTCCGACGATCAGGAGTCGTCGGCCAGGAGCGAGCTCGCTTCGCAGACGCTCGGCGTCGGCGCTCGTGCGCAGCACGTGCATGCCTGGACCCTCGCCCCAGGGCGAGCGGCGCGCTCGTGAGCCCGTCGCGATCACCAGGGTGTCGTACGGCACGACCTTGCCGGACTCCAGTGTCACCGTCCGAGACGTCACGTCGAGCGACTGCGCGGCAGAGCCCCGCTCGAACCGCGCGTCGAGCCCGTCGATCTCGTCCTGAGTCATGAGGGCGATCTCGTCCGACACCGCGCCATGCTTCAGGTAGGCCTTCGACAGAGGAGGCTTGTCGTATGCCGCGACCGACTCGGAGTCGATCAGGACGATCTCACCCGAGAAACCCTCCAGACGCAGCGCCTGTGCGGTCTTGATCCCGCCGACGGAGGCCCCGACGATGACCACGGTCGACATCAGTCGAGCACCATGAGCGCGGAGACCGGGCAACTGCGCGCGGCTTCCTCCACGCGCTTGCGATCCGCATCCGGCACCTCTGCCTTCAGCGTGACGACGACGCCGTCATCGTCGATGTCGAAATAGTCCTCTGCGCCAACCACGCAGTTCGCATAGCCCTGGCAGGCGCCGAGATCGGCTTTGATCGTGGCCATGAATCTACTCCTCGTCTTTCTCGGACTTCTCAGGGAACATCGGCTCGAACGGTGAGGCGATCATGGCGGAGAACGTCTGCGTGGTCTGCCATGTGAGTGCCTCCAGCTCGATCGGATCCAGATCGATCCATTGCCCGGACTTCGGTGACTCGATCAGCAATCGAGATCCGTTCCTCGTCTCGACGTGCGACACTCTGATCTCCGAGAACTCATTCGCGATCACCAGAGGCACGCCGACGGTTTTGGATGCGAGTCGCTCACGCTCAGCCGCTGCTCTGATCGCAGCCCGCCGGTCGATGTCGGCGCCCTCCCACTCGAGAGTCATAGGAAGATCGCCAGATTCTGTGTCCGCAGGACTGACTCGTCGACGAGGATGACTCGTCGCGCGAGTTGATAGCGACCGTCGACCAGTCGAAGCACATCTTCTCGCTGGGCGGAGATGGTCGATCCCGGGTTGGTGTCTCCGCGGCTGCGGAAGAGCAGAACCGCAGAGTCGGCGATCAACTCGCCTTCAACGTCGCTCTCGAAGGTGCGGATGTTCGTCACGTAGTGCCGCAATCGTGACGGCGGGTCCTCGGTCCACGCATGCTCGGTGAGGAATCGTGCGACTCGGCGGCTGAGTGAGTACTTGTTCTCGTCCCAATGCGCCATGCCCGGGCTGGTCGTATAGCCGGCACCCAGCGCTGTGGTCACCCGCACCGGCATCAGGTAGTGGATGTCTTCGGCCAGGGTGTCGAGCCATTCCTCATACCGCTGGTCGTCGAGTGCATACGCCTCCTCGACCAGCCATCGAGAAAGCTCGAGGTGTCGCGGGTCGCCGAAGGACAGCGATTCGCCCGACTTGCGTGCGGTGGTCGCACCCTTTCCCAGAACGGCCTGCGCCGAGAGGTCTGCACCGATGAGCGTCATGCGGATGCCTCCTTGGCGGATCCCGCAGTCGCCTGGGCTTCGGCCTCCGCCTTCGCGGCTGCGGCCTTCTCGGCCGCCGCGGCAGACGGCGTGGTGCGTACGAGGCCGACCACGACGGGGCGCTGGGGTTCAGACGGGTCATCCTCGAGGTAGTCCGCCCACCGGTTCAGCAGATGCCGCTGGTTGTACTCGCCATATCCCACATGGGCGACTCCGGGGCCGGCGAACTCGTCATCCGTCAGGGGCTGGACGACGGGAGATCCGTCCTTGAGCATCCCCATCCGCCCGTTCAGAAGCAGGCGGCGTGCCATCGACCCCTTGGCGGTGTTGGTGAGCGACACCCAGTTCTCGACATCGTCCTGTTCGAACATGCCGGTGGAACCGAAGCACATCAGGTAGGCCTTGTAGCTCAACTCCTTGAACTCCTCCGGAGCATTGGCATCAACCGCGAACCACGACATCACCTCGGTCTCGTTCTCGCTGATCGGCTGCCAGGTGCGAATGGAGATGAAGGGCAGCACATCATCGCCGTCCTCCACCATCGGCCAGTTGTGCACGAAGCTCATGTTGGGGAAGGCGGAAGCCGCCGAGATCATGAAGCCGTTCTCGCCGATCACATCCTGCTGCTCCTGGGTCCAGACCTGCTTCATCCGTTCGATCATCTCGTCGGGGTAGCCGACGTAGCGCAGCTTCTCTTCGAGCGTGCCCGGCGGCAGCTTGTAGGTCGTGCCGCCGCCGTTTCCTGCCCAGTACGTGTTGCCATCCTTGCGCTTCTCCGCCTTGGGCTCGCGGAACAGCCCGATCTCGACCACCGATGTGTGCGTCTGCGGGGTGTGATACATGTCGCCCGCGAAGTTCTCGGCACCGATCTTCCAGTTCGCGTTGACCCTCCAGCGCTGAGGCCCTCGCAGCTCGATGCCCGCCTCGGACTGCTTCGTGTAGAAGTCGAGGTAGAACGTGAAATCACCGAGGTACTCGCGCAGCGGCGGAGCGTCCGGATCCATGCTGATGAAGATCAGCCCGTTGTAGCTGTCCAGGCTGGGCGCGGGGAGCAGCGTCGCGCCCTTGCGGCTGAATCCCTCTTCTCCTCCGTACGCCTCCTGATGGAACGGGAGGCCGATGATACGACCGTCATTGCGGTACGACCAACCGTGGTACGGGCACCGGAAGTGCGAGGCGTTGCCCATCTCCGCGCGGCAGACCTGCATCCCGCGGTGGAGGCACATGTTGAAGTGGGCTTTGATCTCCCCCTTCTCCTCGCGGACGACGATGAAGGAGTCGTCGAGTACCTTCCTCACCACGTAGTCGCCAGGCTGCGGAATCTCGCTCTCGTGCGCGACGAACAGCCATGCACGGCTGAACAGATTCGACCTCTCGCGGGCGAAGACGTCCGCATCGTTGTAGATGTGGGCAGGGATCATCCCACGGCGCACTTCGTCGTAGATGCTGTGTTCGGAATCCATTTGGTTACCTCGGATGGAGAGTGTTCGGGAAGAACGGCTATCTGCCTAGCAGAAATGTAGACCGTTCGTTCGCCGGGCACAAGTCGGATAACCGGGTTAATTCTGTAGAACAGAGGAGGATTCTGCTAGTCTCCGATCATCGGCAACTCGGGCGAAGGGGCACTATGGACACGTCGACACTCGCGGCGCAGCGGATCCTCGTAGCGAACGGGTGTCGCGTGCTGGCCCACCGAGGGCTTGTCGACGACATCCTCGGGCACATCAGCCTGCGGATCGATGATGATCGCGTCCTGGTCCGGTGCAGAGGGCCTCGGGAGCGCGGCCTCGCGTTCACAGAGCCGGGTGATATTCACGAGGTCGGAGTGAACGGCGACCATGATCTGCCCGAGGGATACTCGGTGCCGAACGAGCTTCCCCTTCATCTGGCCGCGTTGGCGAACGACCCGGATTCGAGGGCTGTCGTGCACGCGCACCCGCCCGCTGTGGTCGCGCTCTCTCTGACCGGAGAGGCGCCGCGACCGATCGTCGGTGCCTTCAACATCCCGGCGATGCGGATGGCGCTGGCCGGGATCCCGGTTCATCCGAGTGCCGCGTTGATTCGCAACGAGGCTCGAGCGAAAGCGATGATCCAGACCATGGGGACGAGTCCGGTGTGCATTCTCCGTGGACACGGCCTGACGGCCCTCGGAGCCACCGTCCCACAGGCGGTGATCAGAGCCATCAACGCAGACGCCCTCGCTCGCATCCAGCTCAGCGTCCTGGCGACAGGGGCCAGAGCTCCCGAGATCGACCATGATGATCTCGATGATCTTCCCGACCTCGGCTCCTCGTTCAACGATGACAACGTCTGGAGATTTCATCTCGCAGCGTTGGAGCACGCCGGCCTCTTGGTCACCTGATTCCTCCCCTGCCCGCCCCGTATCCAGGAGCCAACATGGATTCCCATATCCCTCGCACGATCGTCGACAACAAGTGGAACGTGTTCGTCGATGGTTCCCCGCTCGACGTCGAGCGCCGCTACACCGTGATCGATCCGTCAACGGGTCGCGATCTCGCACGTGTTCCCGATTGCAGCGAAGCTGATGTCGATCGGGCTGTGCAGGCGGCCCGTCGCGCGCAACCAGCGTGGGCCGCACTGCCGCCGAGAGAGCGAGCCGGCGTGCTCAGGGAGCTCGTCGCGGTGTTGCGACAGCACCGTGATGAGTTCGCGATGCTCGATGCCGTCGACGGAGGCTTCGCCTTCCCGATGATGCGCACCGACGTCGACGCGGCCCTCGAGCTCATGGAGATCTTCGCCGACATGGCGTTGGAGCTCGGCGGAAAGACGCTGCCGGTCAGCACCAACCTGCACTTCACGACACACGAGCCGTACGGCGTCGTGGCTCGGATCGGAGCGTTCAATCATCCCTTCTTCTTCGGTGCGGCGAAGATCGCGGCGCCGCTGATGGCTGGCAACGCGGTGATCCTGAAGGCGCCGGATCAGACGCCGTTGTCATCGCTGCGCCTCGCCGAAGTCGCGGCGCAGGTGCTCCCGGAGAATCTGCTCATCACGATCAGCGGTCGAGGTGCTGTCTCGGGTCGCGCGATCGTTCGGCACCCGGATATCCGCCGGATCGGCTTCATCGGATCCACCGCGACAGGGCAGGCCATACAGAAGGATGCGGCGGACGCGGGCGTCAAGCACGTCTCGCTCGAACTCGGAGGCAAGAACGCCCAGATCGTGTTCGCGGATGCTGACCTCGAGAAGGCGGCACGAGGGGCGGTCAGCGGGATGAACTTCACCTGGACGGCGGGCCAGAGCTGTGGATCCACGAGTCGATTGCTCATCCACGAATCCGTCGCCGAAGTGGTCACGGCTCGCGTCGCCGAACTGGTCTCGGAGATCGTGGTCGGGCATCCTCTTGACGAGAACGCTCAGATGGGCCCCTTGGTATCGCAGGCGCAGTACGACAAGTCCGTGCACGCGATCGCTGAAGGAGTGCGTGAGGGTGCGACGGTGGTCGCCGGTGGCGGTCGACCTGAAGGCGCTGGAGCGGAGGGGTTCTATCTCCGCCCCACTGTGCTGGCGGGTGTGAAGCCGGGATCGTTCGTCGAACAGAATGAGATCTTCGGACCCGTCCTCTCTCTCGTGACGTTCGCGACAGATGACGAGGCGGTGGAGATCGCCAACGGGGTCGACTACGGTCTGACGGCCAGCATCTGGACCAGCGACATCAATCGCGCGCACCGAGTCGCCCGGCAGGTCGAGGCCGGCTACGTGCTGGTCAATGGCGGCAGCCGCCATTACTGGGGGCTGCCGTTCGGTGGGGTGAAGGCGTCCGGCGTCGGGCGGGAGGAATCGCTCGAGGAGATGCTCTCCTACGCAGAGATCAAGACGACGACGATCGTGCTCGAATGACGCCGTCGCGCACCTGACGGACGAGAAGACGTGCCGGCGAGAATTCTCGCCGGCACGTCTTCTGGTCGGAAGCCCCGCGGGCTCGGATGCGTGTCAGGGGTGGAGAAGCACCTTGAGGCTGGATGCGGCATCCCGGGATCGGGCGAATGCCGTCTCCGCCTCCTCGAAGGAGAACTCATCCGTTCCGAGAGGCCCCAGGTCGATGTCGTTCCGTGCGATGAAGCGGATCGCCTTCGGCCATACTCCCGACGATCCGGTGATGCCCTTGACTGTCAGATCCTTGGCCTGCAGCTGCGCCAGAGGCGCCGAGACCTCAGTGGCCGAAGTGATCCCGATCTGCACGATGATGCCTCCGTGGGCGACGATCTCGTACGAGCTCGCCATCGCTCGGGGGTTTCCTGATGCCTCGATCACCACCCGCACGCCGATGTCTCCCGCGAGTCCGGCGATGACCGACGAGACGTCCTCGGCTGTCGGATCGACGACGGCATCCACGCCGAGATCGACCGCGAGCGCCCGCCGGGAGTCGGAGGGCTCGACGAGGATCGTGAAGGCTCCCTTGGCGCGCGCCGCGAGCGCCACGCACTGTCCGATCATGCCGCCGCCGATGACGACGACCACGTCTCCGCCGTCAACGGAGCCCGCTTCGCCGAGCGCGCGATACCCGACGGTGAACGGCTCGATCATCGCGGCGCTCCGGTCCGAGATGCTCGCCGGGACGCGGTGGAGGAGTCGTGCAAGCACCTGGAACTCCTCGCTTCCTGACCCGTCGTAGGTGAGGCCGAACCACTCCATGTGCCCTGTCACGCATTCGCCGACCACGCGGTCGCCCACCGCGATATCGGTGACGTTCTCCCCGACGGCCGACACGATTCCGGACCACTCGTGTCCTGGCACGATCGGGTAGTGCACCGGGGCCCAGGAGTCGAAGTCTCCGTCGAGCAGCTCGGTGTCCGACCGACAGATTCCGAACCAGCTGGTTCGCACGCGCACCGTTCCAGGCGGCGGTACGTCGGGAAGCTCCAGCTGACCGAGGTGGACGCGGTGTTCCCCGCGCTCGATCAGGATGGCTCTGGTCTGCATGCTGTGCTCCATTCGTTCGGGCATCATCGCCCGACGCTGTGTGAGATTAGATGCTGTACAAACTATGCCTGGAAGACTATTCTTTCAAGCAGAATTTGGATCTCAATGAGGAGTGCCCTTGGCCCAGCTCGTCGGCGCGTACGGAGTGCCGCACACCCCCGCCTTCCCCCGCCTCGTCGACCTCGGTATCGGTCCAGCCGATCAGATCGCCGAGTTCTACTCGCTCGTGCGAGCAAGCGTCTCGGAAGCGAAGCCCGATGTCATCGTGGTTCTGGCGGACGACCACATCAACACCTTCTTCCTTGACAATTTTCCCGCACTCGCCGTCGGCGTCGATGACGAGAGCTGGGGTCCCAACGACGGGACTGAAGGACTCGCACCGCGTTCCATCCGCACGCACCGCGGAATGGCACTGCATCTGCTCGAGTCGCTCACCGGTTCAGGGTTCGAGCTGGCGCAGTCGCAACGGTTCTCGATGGATCACGCGATGGTCGTACCGCTGCACTTCCTGGACCCGGAGGGCGCGGCGGCGATGGTTCCGCTCTGGATCAACGAGCTCGTGCCGCCGATCCCCACCGCCCAGCGGGCCTACGCGCTCGGTCGATCGTTGCGTCAGGCGATCGACGCCTTTCCCGGGAGTCTCAGGGTCGCCGTCGTGGCCTCGGGAAGCTTCTCTCTCGAAGTGGGGGGAGTGCACATCGACCCGAACTCGAACTACGGTGTGCCGGATCCCGAGTGGACGAGCACGGTGGTCGAGCATCTCCGTGCAGGTCGCCCCGAGGAGCTCATCGCGCTCGCCACTCCGGAGAGGCTGCACCGCGCAGGGAACGTCGGCGGTGAGCTGCTCGCGTGGCTTGCGGTCTGGGCGCTCGCCCATGGAGAGCCGCCGGTCTCGATCAACGTGCAGGCCGAGTTCGGTCACGCCTACGCCATCTGGGAGGTCACGGCATGAGTGCTTTCGGCGCATCCGCATTCCTGCATGACATCGCGGTCGATCCCGCGATTCGCGAGCTCGCGCACGTCGCCCCGAGGCAGGCGCTGTCGAGGTACGACTTGACCGCCGAGGAAACGGCCATGTTCCTCGCGGGCGAGGTCGGGCAGCTCTACCGGGGCGGCGCGAATGACTTCCTCCTGCACAACCTCCAGCGATTCGGGCTGTTCGGGCTCGACATGGCCACATACTCGAGGCGGATGCGTGCCGAGCGCGAACCGGGGCCCTCGACGCATGCCAGCACCACCAGCAGGACCGACACTGCCGAGGAGCAGCGAAATTGACTGAGAACACGACACCCGACGAGCGGCCGACCCCCATCTGGGGGAGCGACGCGATCGCCGATCTGCTGCGGTCGACCGGCTCGCCCTATATCGCGCTCAATCCAGGAGCGAGCTATCGAGGGCTGCACGACAGCCTGGTCAACCATCTCGGAGACGAGAGCCCGCAGATCCTGATGACCCTGCATGAGGAGCACGCTGTCGCGATCGCTCATGGCTACGCCAAGCTGAGCGGCGATCCGCTCCTCGTCGCGTTGCACAGCAACGTGGGCCTCATGCACGCGAGTATGGCGATCTACAACGCGTTCGCTGATCGCGTGCCGATGCTGATCATCGGCGCAGCCGGCCCGATCGATGCGGACAAGCGTCGCCCCTGGATCGATTGGATCCACACCACCGCAGATCAGCCCGCCCTCGTGCGCCCGTTCGTGAAGTGGGACGATTCGCCGAGCTCTGTGCAAGCAACCCTGGACGCGCTCGCCCGCGCCTGGGACATCACCACGGCGGAGCCCTCAGCGCCCTGCTATGTCGTGCTCGATGTCGGGGTGCAGGAGCAGGCGCTCGATGTTCTCCCTCGGGTGCCCCGTATTCACGCGTCTCCGGCGGGGGAGGCGGCGGCAGGCGCAGCGGCGGTCGCGACGGCCGCTGAGGCCCTCGTCGCCGGGAAGGACGTGGTCATCCTCATCGGACGGATGGGGCACGACCCAGACGACTATGGTCGGCGGATCGAGCTGGCAGAACGGCTCGGCGCCCGAGTGATCACCGACTTGAAAGCAGGTTCGGGATTCCCGACGAATCATCCCCAGCACGTGCCCGGTTCGGGTTTCTTCCTCTCGGCGGAGGCGCAAGCCGCGTTGCGATCAGCGGACGTCGTGCTCGGTCTGGACTGGATCGACTTCGGCGGAACTCTCGAGCAGACTCCGGCTGACGGCGATCGATTCGTCATCGCTGCGACGCTTGATCGGCACCTTCACAACGGGTGGAGCAAGGATGCGTTCGGGCGGGTCGACGCGGATGTCTGGCTCACTGCGACGCCAGACGTCGCCGTGAGGCAGCTCCTCGATGCGATACCGGCGGATCTGAACGGGAACGCCCCGGTCACGAATGCGCGAGTGGGGAGCGACAGCGGTTCGCCGAACCGATCACCTGCGCTCGATCGCGGCCCGATCACGCTCGAGGGGTTGGCGCGAGCCGCAGCGGAAGCCCTGCAGGGCAGGGTCGGCACCCTGGTTCGTCTTCCCCTCGGATGGGACGACTCGTACTGGGAGTTCGACGGTCCGCTCGACTTCCTCGGATACGACGGTGGAGGCGGCATCGGCTCGGGGCCGGGCATGACGATCGGCGCCGGTCTCGCCGCGAAGGGGACTGGCCGCGTGGTCACGGGAATCCTCGGCGACGGTGACTATCTGATGGGCGTCAACGCTCTGTGGACGGCGGCGAAGTACGAGATCCCGTGTCTCATGATCATCGCGAACAACCGGTCCTACTTCAACGACGAGGTGCATCAAGAGCGGGTCGCGGTCATGCGCGACCGCGACATCGCACGCAAATGGATCGGGCAGCGGATCGACGATCCGGCACCGGATCTGGCTGCGTTGGCCAAGGCGCAGGGAGTCGAGGCCTTCGGCCCGGTCGTCGACGCGGCAGAACTGGTTGAGGTGCTCGCAGCCGCAGTGGCGTTGGTCGAGAGCGGTCGTCCGGTCGTGGTCGACGTCCACGTCGACCCGGCATACTCGAAGCAGATGGCCTCGGGGCTGGTCCGGGAGGTTCGCACGGCCGGATGACGCGGAGCCCGCCGTCGCCGCGCGAACATAGGATAGGCCGAGACGGTGAGGGGCGCATGCAGGACTACGTGGATGACGCTGTCGCTGCCAGCTCGCCGCTTCCGGTGGGCCAGGCTCCCGGCTTCGCCTTGAGGGCCGCGGAGCAGTTCCGGGGTGGCGTGTGGCGACGAACGGTGGGAGATTTTCCCAGCACGCCGTTGTACGCACTCATGCTCGCGATGCGCACGTCACCGAACGAGCATCAGCAGATCATCGCGGACAGGATCGCCGTCGACAAGGCGACGGCGACTTCTCTGATCCATCAGCTGGAGCGACGCGGTCTGGCGGTTCGACGACAGGATGCCGACGACGGCAGGCGCCGTACTGTGAGACTGAGTCCTCATGCGGATGCCGTGATCGACGAGGTCGCGCACAAGCTCGATCTGATGGACGATGAGCTGTTGCGACCGCTGGATGCCTCGGAGCGCTCAGAGTTGGCAGAGATCTGGTCGCTCACCTCGCGCAGCGACGGCGTCGTCTCGCAGGCGCCGGTCGATGAGTTGGAGAGACTCCTGTTCTCGCCCGGTTGGCTCCTGCGGCGCACGAGACAGGTGCACTCCCGTCTCTGGGACGATGAGGTCACGCGTCTCACGCCACCGCAGTACGCGGCATTGGACGTGCTGCACTTCGGCGGATCCCTCGAAGTGCTCGTGACTGCCAGAGAAGCCTCATTGGAGGAGTCGAACGGAGCGCGGCTCCTGCATCGGCTCTCGCGACGCGGCCTGATCGATCGATCGCCCGACCCGGAAGACGGCAGGCGGATCCTGTTGACGATCACGGCGCTCGGCCGCCGCACGCTCCTGGAGTGCTCCGATGGAGTGCGGCGTGTTCAGGCCGGCCTGATCGGCCCGCTGTCCGCGGAGGCGGTCCCGCGCTTCCACCATCTGACGGCGGCGGTCGCCCGTCTCGATTGAGCGGCCGATCACCGTTTCACTGCACAGCAGAATTCTTTTCTAAAAAGTCTGGACTCGCGAGCCCCGCCGTGTTAACTTCGGACTTGCAACACCCCTCGCCCGCCGCATCGATGGTCTGACGCGCGAATCGATCGTTGCACCCCGAACGAATTACCTTCTTCATAGGAGCAAAGATGCCTCTAGCAGTCAGTTCTCGTCGTAGTGCGGCAGCCATCTTCGCCGCCGCAGTGCTCGTCGCAACCCTCGCCGGATGTTCTCCGGATGGATCGGGTGCAGAACCTTCTTCGGCCCCGGCCGCCGACGCCGCGGCTGGTCTCAGTCATGCCGAGGAGACCATCGCTCCGTACCTGGAGCGAGCGGTCTCGATTCCTGACGTCGATCCGCCCATTCCCGTCACCGAGCCGCTGGCGGCTCTCCCGACCGGCAAGAAGTTCGCCTATGTCGAATGCAACGTTCCCGAGTGCGCGGTGGTTGGCGCGGAGATGAAGGTCGCGATCGAGCAGCTCGGCGGCGAGTTCCAGTCCTTCAAACAGGGCAACGACACGCAGAGCACGGCAGACGCCTTCCAGGCGGCGTTCGATTCCCAGCCGGACGTGCTGATCCAGGATGCGATCGATCCCGCCACCTGGACGAGCCAGCTGAAGCTCTTCAAGGACGCAGGCATCCCGGTGGTCTCGTGGACGATTCCGAACGACCCCGCGGCGGAGGGAATCTCAGCCGTCTTCAACGGCGGAGACACCTTCCAGACTGTCGGACGGATCATGGCCGACTACGTGATCGCGAAGTCGGAGGGCAAGGCGAACGCCGTCCTGTTCTACCCGCCGGAGTACACGGTCTTCGTCGGACTTGCCGAGGCGTTCCAGGACGAGATCCAGTCGCAGTGCCCCGGATGCACCGTATCGATCGAATCCGCACCCGCATCCGAGATCGGTTCTCAGTTGCCGACCAAGGTCGTGAGCTTCGTCCAGGCGAACCCGTCGACCGACTGGGTCGTGGGAGCGTTCGGATCGGTACTCATCGGAGTGCCTCAGGCTCTGGCCGCAGCGGGAATCGAAGGTATCGATACGCTCTCGCAGGCGGGCGGTGAAGTGAACTTCCAGTACATCAAGGATGGACTTCAGACGGCCGACCTCTCGAACGATCTCAACCAGGAAGCGTGGATCGCTGCGGACATCGCCGCGAAGCTCGCCACCGGCCAAGAGGTCGACGACGTCACCCTGAACTCACGTTCGGCGCAGATGTTCATCACCCAGGACGAGGTGACGTTCGATCCGTCGGCCGGGTTCCAGTCGTACCCCGAGTTCAAGGAGTACTTCCAGGGTCTCTGGGGAGTCAAGTGACTCGGCTTCCCGCCGAGGGTGCGGGCGTCGTTCTCGACGTCCGCACCCTCTCCAAGACCTTCGTCGCGACGCGGGCACTCGATGCGGTCGACATCCAGGTCCGCAGCGGCGAGATCGTGGCTCTGTGCGGACAGAACGGATCGGGCAAGTCGACGTTGATCAAGGTGCTCGCCGGATATCACGACTCGGACGCCGGCGCAGAGATCACGGTCCACGGTGAACCCTTCGATCCGAAGAAGACCCATGACCGTGTGCTGCACTTCATCCACCAGGATCTCGCGCTGGTCAACACCCTGTCCACCGTCGAGAATCTCGCGCTGGCGAAGCCTGCGACCTCGGCGCTCCTGCTGCCGAACCGCACTCGCAAGGAGACGATCGAGGCCGGAGAGGTGCTGGCGCGCTTGGGCGTCGAGTTCGATCTGACAGTCCCGATCGCTCAGTTGTCCCAGGCGGAGCGGACGATGGTCGCGATCGCCAGGGCGATCGACGGCTGGGAGCGCGACGACAACGTCCTTGTGCTCGACGAACCGACCGCGTCACTGCACGAAGGAGAGGCGCAGCTGCTCTTCGCCGCGGTGCGGGCGCTCGCCGCCAAGGGAGCCGGTGTGCTCTTCGTCTCGCACCGTCTCGACGAAGTTCTCGCCCTGGCGCATCGAACCGTCGTGTTCCGCGACGGCCGAGTGGTCGCCGAGCTCGACCGCGAAGCCATGAGTACTGAATCCATCGTGTCCGCGATGATCGGATCATCATCCCGGGTCGTGGAGAAGTCGGGAGCGGACTACGGCGAAACGGTGCTGTCGCTCACCGATGTCGTCGGCGACCGTGTCCGAGGTGTTTCTCTGGACGTCCGTGCCGGGGAGATCGTCGGGGTCAGCGGACTCATCGGCTCAGGAGCGGAGACGCTGGGTGCGATCGTCAGCGGTGGTCGACCCCGCGCTGGGGGAACCGTCACCGTCGCAGAGAGTCCGGTGCCGCCCGGACGGATATCCGCTGCGATCGCCCGCGGTCTGGTCTGGGCGCCCGCAGACCGACAGGCGTCGGGCGTGATCCTGTCGCAGACGGTGCGCGAGAACGTGACTCTTCCTCGGCTGCGGACGGTCACGGGGCCGATCGCGAACATCAGGAGACATGTTGAGACGCGTGATGCCGGTCGATGGATCTCGAAGCTCGAGGTCACTCCGTCCGACCCCGAGGCGTACATGACCCAGCTCAGCGGCGGGAACCAGCAGAAGGTCGTGATCGCCAAGTGGCTCAGAACCGACCCGCACGCGTTGTGGCTCGACGAACCGACGCAGGGAGTCGATGTCGGTGCGAAGGGCGCGATACACGCGTTGATCGCCGCCGCAGCCGCACAGGGCAAAGGGGTCGTCGTCTCTTCGACAGACAGTGCGGAGCTCGTCAGCCTGTGCCACCGAGTGCTGGTCCTCGACGGCGGGCGCATCGTCGCCGAACTGACCGGTGCCGAGTTGACAGAAGAGCGTCTCCTCACCGAATCCGTCCGGCGCAGCGCCGCACACACACCATGACCGACCATGAAAGGGCAGTCGACATGATTGACAATGACGTCAAGGAAGCTCCGCGCAAAGGGGAACCGCTCGCGAAGTCACCTGCTGGAACCGCACGATCATCTCGAGTGTGGCTGACCGCGTTCTCGTTCCAGAACGCGAGCGCCGTCTACATCTTCATCCTGTTGGCAGTCATCTTCTCGATCGCGATCCCTGAGACGTTCCTCACGTCGTCGACGTGGAAGAGCCTGTTGGACACCCAGGTGATCACCGCGCTCGTGGCGATCGGACTCTGCGTGCCATTGGCCACAGGCGTGTTCGACCTGTCGATCGGGATGACCCTGGGCGTCGGGGCAGTCGTGTCCGCGTACATGCTCGTGAAGGCCGGCCTCCCGACCCCGGTGGCGATAGCGATCGCACTCGTCGTGGGCGCAACGGTCGGGCTCATCAACGGACTGGTCGTGACGGTGCTCAATGTGAGCTCCTTCATCGCCACGCTGGGCATGACGGCGTTGCTCACGGCGTTCGTGCAGTGGATCACCTCAGGCCAGCAGATCCTCGGTCTGCCGGCAGACTTCCAGGCACTCGCCGCCGGGCAGCTCTTCGGAATCACGTATCCGGTCTACTTCCTGGTGATCGTCGCTCTCGTCCTCTGGTATGTCCTCGAACGCACTCCGCTGGGTCGCCAGTTCTACGCGACCGGTGGAAACTTCGAAGCGGCACGACTCGCCGGAGTGAAGACCAAGAGACTCGTCGTCCTGTCGTTCATGATCGGCTCCACCGTGGCTGCGGCGGCAGGCGTGCTTCTGGCCGGACGCTTGGGGACGGGCGATCCGACGATCGGCGCGGACTACATGCTGCCGGCCTTCACTGCAGCCTTCCTGGGATCGACGCAGTTCAAGCGAGGCCGATTCAACATCTGGGGCACGGTCGTGGCGGTCTACGTCGTCGCGGTGGGAGTCAAGGGGCTTCTGCTCGCCGGAGCACCGACCTGGGTGCCGTACTTCTTCAACGGCGCTGTGCTGATCATCGCCGTTGCATTGAGCAAGGTGCAGACCAGGCGTCGGCTTCGCGGCGGCTCGCTGATCACCCGGACGGGGGCGGCAGAGTGAACACGAGACGTGTGCCCGGTCTGCGCTCGATCGATCACTTCGCGATCACCGTTCCCGATCTTTCAGAGGCCATCTCGTTCTTCGTCGATGCCATCGGCGGGGAGCATGTGTACACCACCGGCATCTTCGAGGACCCGGCGGGCGACTGGATGTCGACCAACATCGCCGTCCACCCGCGCAGTCGCCTCCGGATCGGCATGGTCCGACTCGGTGAGCACACGAATCTCGAGCTGATGGAGTACGAGGCTCCCGGGCAGGCAGAAGCTCCGCCTGCGAACAGCGATCACAGCGCCAGCCACCTGTGTCTGTACGTGGATGACGTCAGCGCAGCGGTGGAGTATCTCTCCGCAGTGCCGGGCGTCCGGGTGCTGGGGGAGCCGAGCAGCGTCGGTGAGGGGCAACCCAACCACGGTGCCACCTTCGTCTACTTCGTCACCCCCTGGGGGTACCAGATGGAGTTGATCTCCGCCCCTCACGGCATGGCATATGAGCGTCCGGGCGGTGCCATGCTCGCGCGACCCGGCGAGTGGAACAACAGAAAGGAACAGTCGTGACCGAGTACGGCCTGCAGGACAAAGTGGTTCTGATCACGGGGGGTGCCTCCGGGATCGGACTGGCGACCGCCAGAGCCTTCGCGGCGGAAGGGGCGCAGGTGGTGATCGCCGATCGGCAGCCCGGCGCCGCAGCAGCGATCCAGGGACGGCATCCCGTTGCCGCTGAGGAGGTGGACGTCACGGAGGAGGGCGCGATCCAGCAGTGGGTCGATGCCGCGGCCGAGCGATTCGGCGGCATCGACGTCCTGGTGAACAACGTCGGTGTCGCGCCGTATCGGGAGAGCTTCCTCTCCGTGGGAGACGACCAGTGGCGCTCGCTGCTCGACATCAACTTCTTCGCGATGGTCCGGGCTTCCCGGGCGGCGATCCCGCATATGATCGCCCGCGGCTCTGGAGCGATCGTCAGCCTTGCCAGCGACGCCGGCACTCAGCCGGACCCGTTCTTCGTCGACTACGCAGTCTCGAAGGCGGCCGTGCTGAGTCTGTCCAAATCCCTCTCGATGGAATTCGGCGCGAAGGGGATCCGCTCGAACTGCGTCGCGCCCGGGCCCACTGCGACACCGGCGATGGACGGCTTCATCCGAAGCCTCGCTGAGGATCTCGGCAAGGAGTTCGAGGAGACCAAGGAGTTCTTCGCCAAGGACATGCGCAAGCTGCCGCTCGGGCGGATGAACGACCCTGCCGACGTCGCTGCTGTGATCGTCTTCCTGGCGTCTGACCTGGCGCGCCAGGTCACCGGGTCGTCATACCGTGTGGACGCCGGCGCACACGTCTCCATGTGAGGACGGAATCAACCGTGCAGATCGATCGAGCAGAAAGAGCATCATGACCAGAGTCGGCAAGTTCGTTCATCTTCCGATCAAGCCGGAACGTTTCGAGGAGTTCATGGAGCTCCTCGAGGCGAACCGTCAGCATACGAAGACGGAGCCAGGCACGCTCGAGTGGAGCATGCTCGCCGTCGACGGCGAACCGTACTCCGTCGCCATGTACGAGTTGTATGCCGACGCCGCGGCCTCGGCCGAACACGATCGCTCACCGGCCCTCGCGCCCATCCTCGAGCGTCTCGAAGAGTTCCTCGCCGGCGCGCCGACGATCATGGGGCTGAGGTATCTGAGCGGTCGAGACGATTGAGCAGCCGCACGGGAGGTTGCCGGCCACTGGTTGCGAGAACGTGACTGATCCTGATCCTGATGCGGGGGGACCGCTCGTCCTGCTCTGACCTTCTGCTCGTTCCTCTGTTCCGAGGCCAGCATGCTGTACGGTTTCGGTGGTAGTCGGCGACGCCTGGTCATCGACTCGACGATGATGGAGTCCGATGTCCACGAGCAGGTCCGCCGACAAGAGCAACGCTCCCGCCGTGGATCGGGCGATCCGAATCCTCGGCCTGCTGACCGAGTCGCATGGGCAACCGCTCGGGGTGTCGGATATCGCCCGCGCCCTGGGGATCGCGAAGTCGTCGACGGCCAACCTCTGCAACTCGCTCGAGGAAGGGCGGATGGTGCATCGCACCGATTCCGGATACGTACTCGGACGCCGCACCGTCGAGCTCGGTGGTGCCTATCTCGCCACCTTCGATCAGGTGCGGGACTTCTACCGGATCTGCTCCGAATCCAGTGTGCTGAGCCACGAACTCGTGCAGATCGCGATCCTGGACGGCGTCGACGTGCTCTACCTGGCTCGACACGAGGGGCGGGCTCCGCTGCGGCTCTCGGCGAGCATCGGCGACCGATACCCGGCCTCGGCCACGGCCGTGGGCAACGCACTGCTCTCGCTGCTGCCTGACGATGAGATCCGACAGCGATTCGCGTCGCCGGACACACGGCCGCGACTGACTCAGGCGACCGACACGACGCTCGACGGGCTGCTTCGCACGATCGGAGCAGCACGCGATCGCGGGTTCGCTCTGGAAGAGGGGCAGGTGCACCCCAGCGTCGTCGGGATGGCGATGGTGATCCCGCCGAGGGCGAGCGGTGAGGCGCCACTCGCCCTCGGCGTGTCGGTCATGGTGCACACGCTGACCCCGACTCGTCTGAAGAGGATCGAACGTGAACTCCGCGGTGCGGTCACGCAGCTCGCGAATCCGATGGTGCAGATCGCAGGATCCTGAGGGCGCTCGGCTGGCCGGGGTCGGTCATCGATCAGCGCGGGGTCTGTTCCGGATCCGATCTCGCGGATGCCTCTCGCAACGCGATGCGCGATTGCGCGAGAGCTGAATCGCTGTGCACCAGGTCCGCAGGCATGACCTGGTCATCGATCATCCGCCGCACACATCGGAGTGCCAGTGACTCGTCCAGGTGCGTTCTCTCGGCGGCGATCCGTGCGGCGGCCGCGGGGTCGGTTCGGATGAGCCGCTCCCCGGACACCAGGGCATCGCGCAACTCGGATCCGAGGTCGGCCTCATCCTTCAACCAGTCCGTTCGCACGGTGGCAGAGCTGAAGGCGAACTCCGGCACGTAGTCCGACGCTCGTCCGAGCGAGACGAAGCCCTGGCCGATCGCGATGTCGTCGTAGGGCATCAACTGCAGCGCGGCGTCCAGCGTGCCGTTCTTGAGCGCCTCCCAGCGCTGCGGGTGAGCGCCGGCGAGCACCAGATCGTAGTCGCGCCCCAGCTCGAGGTCGTGAGCCCGCATCATGGCAGTGATCAGATGCACGGTTCCCTCACTCAGCGAGCTCGTGCCGATGCCTTTTCCTCGCAGATGCTCGAACGAGGTGAGCTCCGGGCGACAGATCATCGACAGTGGGGGGCGGTCCACCAGCCCGACGAGCACGGTCGTCGTCGCGGGATCTTCGAGTGCGGCATCCGGAGTGGCGAAGGCCACATCGATCGATCCATCGACCAACGCGGAAGTGGTGCCGTCCGTCGAACCGATGATCGTCGACTCGATGGACAGGTTGCGTCGCTCGAACTCGCCTGCTGCCTCGGCGACCCACAGAGGGAGGAAGACGATGGCGGGCGAGACGAGGCCGACGGCGACCGTGCGCGTCATCGCGCCGCCCCCGTTCCGCTGCCGGTGAGAACGGGGGCATCGATCGGAATCACCCAGTGCGGGAGCTCCTGCCGCAGTTCTTCCGTCACGCGTTCGCTGTCGGTCGCTTCGCTCGCCCATGCGACGTACCCGTCGGGGCGGATCAATGCGGCGGTGATGTTCTGCCACCCGTACGCAGCGTCGATCAGAGCGACGTCATACTGATCGACCAACGGTGATGTCGGCAGATCCAGCCGGTCGCCTGTCGCATTCAGGAGGACGAAGTTCCCGCCGCGCAGCAGCTCGTAGAGACGGTCGGCGGGCGCCTGACGAAGATCCACATCCCGCGCGCGTTGACCGACGAGCGGATGGGACTCCGGTGTGCGGGGAGGGTAGCGGACACCGAATGCGATCGTGCGAACAGCGAGATCTCGCGCGAAGTCCTCATGATCGGAGATCGCCCGGTTGAGGAGTTCGCGCACCGCTTCGCCCTCGAGCCCCGAAGCGATGGAGATCGCGTGCTGAGCGCGGCAGTTCTCGATCACGCCGTCCGCGATCGGCATCCGCTCGACCGCGTAGCTGTCGAGCACCTCGTCAGGAACCGTGCCCTGGATGACGCCGGCCAGCTTCCATCCGAGATTGTTGACGTCCTGGAGGCCCAGGTTGAGTCCTTGCCCGCCCATGGGCGGGTGGAGGTGCGCTGCATCCCCCGCAAGCAGGACTCGACCGTTGCGGTATTCACCGGCGCGGGCGCTGGTGTTGGTGATGCGGGCCATCCAGCTGGGGTCGCGGATGCCGTAGTCGATGCCGGAGGCCCGGAACACGCTCTCCTTGAGCTCTTCCAGCGTCACCGGTTCATCTCGCGAGATGTGGGAGCGCCGGCTGTCGAGCCTCACGACCCGCCATGATCCGTCCGCCCACCTGCTGAAGATCAGCGACCCCTCCTCGTTGTGCATGGTTGCGCGCGGCTCGGACGGGGGATTGTCGAGTATGACGTCGCCGAAGAACGAGGTGTCCTCGCCCCGCATGCCTTCGAGCTGGATACCGGCGAGTTTGCGGACCGTGCTTCCCCCACCATCGCATCCGACGAGGTAGCGCGCAGAGACCTCGATCGTCGGTGCGCCGGTGGGGACCACGGTGACACGGACGGAGCCCGCATCTTGTTCGTACCCGGTGACCTCGGTGCCGAAGATGATCTCCGCACCGAGCTCCAGCGCACGCGCCTGGAAGATGTCTTCCACCCGCCGCTGGCTCACGAACGCACTGAACGCATGCCTGCTGTCGACATCTGTGATGCGAATCTGGTTCGTCAGCCCGGCGAAGTGCACCACGTCACCTCTATCGGCGTTGTCGAGCACGATCTCGGCGATTCCTCGCATGTCGAAGACCTCGAGGCTCCTGCAGTGCAACGCCCCCGCCCGGGATGCCGTGCTCCGTTCCGCCTTGGCCTCCACGACCAGGACGGACACTCCTTTGAGTCGCAGTTCACACGCCAGCCAGAGACCCACCGGGCCTCCGCCGGCGATCACCACTTCGTAGTCATCGCGAGCCGTTCGCGCGTTCATCTCATCCGCCATGGTTTCCGCTCCTGTACTTCGTCATCACTTGTCTGCAGAGGTGTGACGTCGGTCACTTGCCTGAGAGTGCCGCGGTCACGTAGGACTCGTCGATCACGTCGGCGGCGGCCTCGTCGGTCGCGGTCGGGAATCCCGAGTCGCGTGCCAGTTCGAAGACGCGCTGCTCCATCTCGAGAGTGACCGGCACCAGCTCGGGAAGGAAGGTCTTGACGGTCGCGTCGTACGTCGAGGTGACCGCGGCGCTGTCCACCGGAGCGTTGAACTGCTCGGCGAGCACGGCCTTGGCGAGCGCGGGATCCGACAGCCAGGATGCCCTGGCCGCCTCGAGTGCCCGGATGAGAGCCTCAGCCTGTCCACGGTTGGCGGAGGCCCAATCGGTGTTGACGACCAGTTCCGGGGTCGGGAAGATCACATCGTCGTACTCGCGCAGCACAGACGATCCCGGGCGCTGCTCGATCAGCTGATCGGTGAACGGAGGCGCAGCGATGGTCGCATCGGCCTGGCCGCTCCCGAACGCCTGAAGCTGCGACGGGTAGTCGGCGAGCACGACGAGCTGGACGTCGCTCTCCTTCAGGCCTGCCTCACGGAGCGCATATCCGACCATGAACGATGCCAGCCCTGCTTTTCCGCCGTTGATGGCGATCTTCTTGCCTTTGAGGTCCTCCACCGAGGAGATGCCGGGACCACCGAGGAGCTGCACGCCTGGTTCCGTCTGCCATGTTCCGACGATCTTCACCGGTCCGTTGAGCGCCCCGATGTCGACGGCCGGGGCTCCGAGCACGCCGACGTTGACCGCGCCGCCTGCGAGCCCGGACGGCAGCTGGGGGCCGGGAACGATCGACACCGTGACATCGGTGAGTCCTTCCGCCTCGAAGAGGCCCTGGCTCTCGGCGAAGAACGGCAGCAGGAAGGATCCCACCTTGGCGCCGACGCCGATCGTGATCGGCTTGGCCAGATCGGCGGCGCTCGCCGTCGCAGATGTCGGAGGGGCAGTGCTGGTCGGCGTCGTCGGGCTGCTGCAGGCGCTGAGGGCTCCAGCGCTGAGAGCAAGGGCGCCAGCGATGGCGATGATCTTCTTCAGGTTCATTTCACGTTCTCCAGATTTCATACTTCGTCGTAGTAACCGGTCTGTGCGATGCGGCATGTCAGCCACACCCGGGAGGTGGTGCGGATCAGGATTCAGCGGACGAGCCGACCTCATGCAGTCGATGCGCGAGGGTGCTCGTCAGTGCGCGGAACTCGGCAGAGTCGACGACATCTCGCTGCCTCGGCCGAGCGAATGGCACGTCGTAGATCGAATCGACTCGACCAGGCCGAGGCCGGAGGAGGACGACACGATCCGCCAGGTACACGGCTTCATCGATGTCATGCGTGATGAACACCACCGTGCTCCCGATTCGCGCAGACACGGAGAGCAGCTCGTCCTGCATCGTCTTCTTCGTCATCGCGTCGAGGGCGCCGAACGGTTCGTCCATCAGCACGACGGGGGCATCCATGACCAGCGCGCGAGCGAGGTTCGCGCGCTGCTGCATGCCGCCCGAGAGCTGGTGGGGATGGTGCTTCTCGTAGCCGCTGAGGCCGACGACATCGATCGCCGAACGCACGCGCTCCGCGATGCGACTCTTGTCCCACCCGAGCATCTCCGCTCCGTAGCCCACATTTCGCTCGATCGTTCGCCAGGGGAAGAGTGATGCCTGCTGGAACACCACGGCTCTGTCCGGCCCGGGGCCCTGAACCTGCGCGCCCGCGATCCGGATGGAACCGCTGTCATATGTCGCAAGGCCGGCGATGCAGTCCAGCAGGGTCGTCTTCCCACACCCCGACGGCCCGATGACGGTGATGAACTCGCCGGGCGCGATGTCCAGTGCGATGTCCTCGAGGACGCGCACCGGGCCGGCCGCCGAGCCGCGAGGCGAGGGGTAGCTCTTGCTGAGGCCTGAGATCGTGACGAGAGGCTCAGGGGTCGAGGATCCGGGCATGGTCGCCTCCGTGATGCGAGTCGTGTCGGTCATGAGCGCCATCCGTCCACGCGGGATTCGACCGCTCCGAGGGCTGACGAGAGGATGAGCGCGGCGATGGCGAAGATCGCGGCGCCGACGAAGGCGGTCGCGGTGTCCAAGGTGACTCCGGCGGTGAAGATCAGACCGCCGATTCCGGTGTTGCCGACGAAGTACTCGGCGACGACGGTGCCCACGAGAGCCATCATGATTCCCTGACGGATTCCGGTGATGATGAACGGGACGGCGCCGGGAAGGGCGACGGTGCGGAGGACGGCGAAGGTGCCGGCGTTGAAGCTCCGTGCGACCCGGAGGAACTGCCGATCGGTGTTGTGCACTCCCGCTGCGACGTTCACGATGATGGGAAAGACCGCGTTCAGCACGACCATCACGATCTGCGCCTGAATCCCCACTCCCGCCCACACGATGATCAGGGGCACGAACGCAATACGGGGTGTGGCGTAGAGGATGGAGACCCACGGATCGAGCAGTGCCGCGGTGCGGCTGAACCACCCGAGAACGATGCCGATCAGAACCCCGAGAACAGCGGCTATGGCGAAGCCTGTCGCGAACAGCTGTCCGGACGACAGCGCGGCTGCCCCGAGAACGCCGGACTCGGTGAGTGAAGCGGCCGTCTGCAGCATGAGCAGCGGGGAGCTGCCGAGGGTCTTGTTCAGGATGCCGAAGGAGCTCGCCAGCTGCCAGAAGAGGAGCACCCCGAAGACACCGATCGTTCCGAGGATGACGCGCTGGCGGCGCGAGATCTCGACTCGGTGGTAATGGCGGGGACGTCTTCTTCCCGCTGAAGTGCGGGGCGCAGTTGCCGTCGTGGTCATCGTCATGCCTCTTTCAACTTCATCGTTGGTCGTTCGTGGTGGGCGGAGCGTGGGTGGCTCTGAGATGGTTCAGAGAATCGCGATCGGGTTCACCGGGGAGCCGGTTCCCTGCGGGATCACGAGCGGCGTGACGACGAGCAGGAACTCATATCGCCCGACGCGCGCGCACTCCTCGGAGAGGGCGTCGAGTGCGAGATTGTCGAGGAGCGGCATGCCGAGTGCGGTGAGGGCCAAGGCGTGCACGGGCGAGTGGACTCCCTCGACAGGCGAAGGGCGTACATCACTGTCGCCATCGCCGCCGAGGAGAGCGATCGAGCGGTCCGCCAACAATTCGACGGCGTTGACATGGAGGCCAGCGCTTGCCGCGTCAGAGTCCCATGCGCCGAGCGCGTGCTTGCGGCGGGCATGGCCGGAGCGCAGCAGAACCGCATCGTTCGGCTTGATCCGAAGGTCCAGAGCGGCCTCTGCGGCGAGGATATCGTCCGCTTGCACTGCTGCTCCGGGCTCGAGCCAGTCGACGCCGCGAACCGCCGGAACATCGATCAGCACCCCGCGGAGAACGAGGCCGGTCGACATGGTCGTCACCGCGGCCCACTTCGAGCCGCGGCTGGTGAAGGCATCCCGAGCCTCCACTCCGCCGAACAGTTCGCCTCGGAATCCGATGTGGCACACGGCGTCGAGATGACTGGTGGCCTTGCCGTGATAGTCCAGACCGATGAAGTCCTTGTGTGCGCTCGGCTCGGGCTCCTCCACGTCGCCGAGGTCGACCATGTGGTGCAGCGCCGGCTTGGAATTGTCCGGCCCGGCGACCCGGTCGATGGGCAGCGCCAGGCTGATCGATACGCCGTATCGAGGGAGGGCCAGCGCATCGAGGCGGTCTTGATCGCTGATCCCTGCCAGCGTGCCTCGCTCGTCGGGCAGCCCTGGAGACGACCACCGCTTCAGGCGGTCGAACGTCTCCTCGAACTCTGACCTGCTCATCGCCGGGCCGTTGGACGGGCTCGGGATGGGGTGCTCGGCTTCATTCATCGAAGTCTCCGGATCGGTGTGCAAGCGACGGTGCTGACGAGGGCGAATCTACCAGCAGAATGGCCAGCGTTCAACAGAATGGACGTTCGTAGTGCAACTATTTCATCTCGGAAGAGCGTGGGGGCACTCTCGAACACCGATCGACAGTGCTCACGGCGCGGAGGCGTCCGGGAACTGAGACCGTCCGTCCGGAACCGTCGAGAGGGAGGGATCCGGCCCTCTCGGACATGTGGCCGCCGCCTCGGCGATGCGGTTCGGCAGTGCGTGGCCAAGATGTGGCCGCGTGCTCCGCCAGGGCAAAGCAAAACCCCCGCCATGTAGAAGCTAGGCGAGGGTTTCTGGGATCACTGTAATGATGATCCGTGTGGCTCCGACGGGCGTCGATCCCGTGACCTCACGATTTTCAGTCGTGCGCTCTACCAACTGAGCTACAGAGCCGTGGTGCGACCGGCGAACCTGTCGCGTCCTAGACGAAGGGCCCTCTCCGAAGAAAGAGCCCGACGAACCGGAGCGACCCTGACGGGACTTGAACCCGCGACCTCCGCCGTGACAGGGCGGCACGCTAACCAACTGCGCTACAGGGCCATACTTGTTTTCAATTGTATCGGAAGAGTGACCCCAACGGGATTCGAACCCGTGCTACCGCCGTGAAAGGGCGGCGTCCTAGGCCGCTAAACGATGGGGCCGGAGTCCGTCCCCTGGGGGACTTCCTTGCCGACGCTCAAGCATAAGGGATGTCTCGCGCAAATCGCGAATCGAGGGCGATGCGCCGTTCCGCCGGGCGTGTTCGGGCGGCGGCGGGCGGGTCGCGACTGCACCTTCGTTAGAATCCGCCCTGTTGCTGATGTGAACGTTGTTGTTAGTGTGGCATTTGTGAAACTGGCGGAAGGGGCCGTGTGAACGACCAGATCGCGTCGGATGCAGCTGCAGCGGCATCCGCGGAATGCGGGTGTGCACCGACCCCGACCGAGAGCCGTGCGTTCCAGAGGAGCGGTATCACTCGCCGTGGAGCCCTCGGACTCGGTGCGCTGAGTGTCGTCGCCCTGAGTGCCTTCGGCGTCAGCTCCGGCGTCTCCGCCGCCTATGCAGCCTCATACCCCAGCTGGGACGACGTGCAGCGGGCGAAGGGCAACGAAGCGGCCAAGGCCGCAGAGGTCACCCGCATCGAGGGCCTCATCCAGTCGCTCACCCAGAAGGTCGCCGAGACCCAGGCGGCGGCAGAGGTCGCCTCCAACGAGTTCTACGAAGCGCAGCAGACGTTCTTCGCAGCCATCGCGCGTGCCGACGAGCTGCAGGCCAAGGCCGACGAGCAGGCCGGCCTCGCCACCGAGTCGGCACGCAAGGCCGGCCAGGTCGCCGCTCAGCTCTATCGCAACGGCGGTGACGACACCTCGCTCGAGCTGTTCTTCGCCGGTTCTGCGAGCAATGCCGACGAGCTGCTCTCGCGCCTCGGCACGATGGACAAGCTCCTCGAGTACAACCAGTCGGTCTACGACGACGCGGTCGCAGCGCGCAACTCCGCGCAGTCGCTGAGCGATCAGGCCGTCGTCGCACGTGCCGAGCGCGACCGCCTGCAGCAGATCGCCGAGCAGAAGATGGTCGCAGCCCAGCAGGCAGCGGATGCCGCACAGGCAGCGCTCGACGAGCAGTCGGCCTACCTCGCCACCATGCAGGCGCAGCTCGCCGCCCTGAAGGACACCACGGCGACCACGGTCGCCGGCTACCAGGAGGGCGTGCGCGTCGCCGAAGAGGAGCGCAAGCGCCAGGAGGCAGCCGCCGCGGCGGAGGCAGCGCGAGCAGCCGCAGCCGCCGCAGCAGCCAATAACAACGGTGGCGGCGGTGGCGGTGGCGGAGGAGGCGGCGGCTCAGCCGGGTCCGACGGCTGGGTGCGCCCGCACGGCGGATCGCGCAGCTCCGGCTACGGTCCCCGCTCGCAGCAGTGCAACTCGAACGGATGCTCGTCGAGCTGGCACTACGGCATCGATCTCGCCAACGGCTGCGGTGCGGCGATCTACGCAGCGCACTCCGGCACGGTGGACGCAGCGTTCTACAACGGCGGCTACGGCAACTATGTGCGCATCCAGCACGGCGGCGGCATCGCGACCGGCTACGCGCACATCAAGCAGGGCGGGTTCGCCGTGCGCAGCGGCCAGTGGGTCAACGCAGGGCAGGTCATCGCGTACGCGGGCAACACCGGCGGATCGTTCGGCTGCCACCTCCACTACGAGGTGTACATCAACGGCCGGTACACCAACCCGGCAGACTTCATGGCGGCGCGCGGCATCTCGATCTGAGCATCCGCCCCTGAGACGAAGAAGACCCCCGGGCCGCTGAGCGGCACCGGGGGTCTTTCTCTTCGACAGATCAGCGAGCCCAGGGGGGGCTCAGCGACCCGCCAGCGTGCGGGTCAGTGACCCTGCTCGGCTGCGCGGACGATCGCCTCGTCGAGGATGCGCTGCGCTTCGGCGGCGTTCCCCCACTCGTCGACCTTGACCCACTTGTTGGGCTCGAGGTCCTTGTAGTGCTCGAAGAAGTGCGAGATCTCCTTCTTCGTGTAGTCGGCGATGTCGTCGATGTCCTGGATGTGGGCCCAACGCGGGTCCTTCGCCAGCACGGCCACGAGCTTGTCGTCTCCGCCGGCCTCGTCGCTCATCTTGAGCACGGCGACGGGGCGCACCTCGACGACGACGCCGGGGTAGATCGCCTGGTCGAGCAGCACGAGCACGTCGAGCGGGTCGCCGTCCTCTCCGAGCGTGTTGTCGAAGTAGCCGTAGTCGGCCGGGTAGCCGAAGGTCGTGTAGAGCACGCGGTCGAGGTGCACTCGTCCGGTCTCGTGGTCGACCTCGTACTTCACGCGGCTGCCGCGCGGGATCTCGATGACGGCGTCGTGTGCGCCCATGCGTGTGCTCCTCAGGAAAAGTTCGGTTGGATGCCGCGGACTAGCCTACTCGGCGGCGCAGCACCCGATTCAGCAGGCGGCTGAGCGGATCACTCAGGAGCAGCAGGAACAGGGCCGTGTATCCGTGCGGCGATGCCAGGGCCGCGATCGCGAGCGCGATGAGGAACAGGACGATCGCGGCGAGGTCGCCGATGGCGCCGGCGCGCATGGTCTCCGACGACGTCGTGGTGAGGTCAGGATGCCGGGACAGATACAGCCAACCCGCGAGCGTCGTCACCTGCGTCATGATGAGCGTGCCGATGTAGACGACCGGCTGCAGCGCATCGGTGTCCATCTGGCCGATCATCGCCGTCGGCACCGGCAGCCAGACGATCGTCGCCATCCACGCGACGTTGATCCACAGCAGCCATGGCGTGACCCACTCCACGTCTCGGTACTGCCGGTGGTGCCCCATCCAGAAGGTCGCGATGAGCAGGAAGCTGAGCCCGAAGCTCAGCAGCTGGCCGGAGTGCTCGGACAGGAACTCGGCAGTGCTGACCTTGCCGGATGCCGCCTCCGACACCGATTCCATCAACGGCAGGATGAGCAGCGTCATCGCGATCGCCACGACCGCGTCGACGAACGCCTTGAATCGTTCGGGTCTGAAGCGCTGGGGACTCGTCTGATCTGCCACGGCGCAAGACTAAGGCGCGTCGGCACCCCTGCGCGAGCGGTGCGCGGGAACGCGGCGGGTGTTCTAGCGTGGGACCGTGCCATCGCTCTCACCGTCCATCGCCGAGATCCGCCTCGCCGTGCGCACCGCGCTCGCCGAGGTCCCCGAAGGATCCACCGTCATCGTCGGTCTCTCGGGGGGAGCGGACTCGCTCGCGCTGACCGCGGCCACCGTCTTCGAGGCGAGGAGCCGGGGCATCCGGGTGCTGAGTGCGACGGTCGACCACGACCTGCAGGAGGGGTCGTCGCTCATCGCGAGCACGGCGGCGGTCGCTGCCGAGGGAATCGGCGTCGACGACGCGCTGCAGACCCGTGTCGCGGTCGACCGGTCATCCGGGTCGGGCATCGAGGCCGCCGCGCGCGACGCCCGATACATCGCGCTCGCCGGCACCGCGCGTGCCGAAGGAGCAGCGGCCGTGCTGCTCGGCCACACACTGGACGATCAGGCGGAGACCGTGCTCCTGGGCCTGGCTCGAGGCTCCGGAGCGACCAGCTTGCAGGGCATGGCGCCGGCGCGCGAGGACGAGGACGGGCTCCGGTGGATCCGCCCGCTGCTCGGCGTGCGGCGCGAGACCACGCGCGCCTTCTGCGCGGCATCCGCTCTCGAATTCTGGGAAGACCCGCACAATCAGGACGACCGCTTCGCACGGGTCCGCGTTCGGAGCAGGGTGCTGCCGGTCCTGGAAGCTGAGCTCGGCCCTGGTATCGCCGAGGCGCTCGCGCGCACCGCGGAGCAGCTGCGGGAGGACGCGGAGGCGTTCGACGAGATGATCCACGAGACCATCGAGGACATCGTCGAGCACGCCGAAGCCGGCATCTCGGTCAGCGTAGCCGCGCTCGCCGCGAACCCGGCGGCGCTGCGGAACCGCATCATCCGGCTCGTGGTCGACAGCGAGTTCGGGGTGAGTCTCAGCCGTTCGCAGACCCTGGAGGTCGCGCGTCTCGTGACGGACTGGTCGGGTCAGGGCCCGATCGATCTGCCGGGATGCTCCGCCGTGCGCCGCGGCGGACAGGTCGTGTTCGCCGCGCGCGGCTGACCCCGGCCTGCGGGGGCCGCGCGTTCTGCGGGCGAAGACGACTTCTGCGGCCCCTCGAGTGCAAGGAGGCCGCAGAAGTTCAGAATGGCCGCCGTCGTGACGAGCCAGGATGCGTGGTGGCTACTTCTTGCCGCCGAGGAGCCCGCCGAGCAGTCCGCCGAGGTCGATGCCTCCGCCGCTCTTGCTGCCGCCGCCGAGCAGACCGCCGAGCACGTCGCCGATGCCACCGCCGCCCGAGCCGCTGTTGTTCCCGCCGCCGAGGATGCCGCCGATCAGGTCACCGATCCCGCCGCCGGACTCCTGCTGCGCTCCCGCATCCGCCTTCTCGGTCTTGCCCTTGTTCGCGTTCGCGATCAGACCCATCACGATGGGGGCGAGGATGGGGAGGAGCTTGCCGAAGTCGATGCCCGCCGTCGCCTTCGATTCCGTGAGCGTCGCCGTGACCTCCTTCTCCTTCGCGCCGAGGATGTGGGAGACGATCTTGCCGCCGTCGGCCTGATCGATGTCGTCGACCTTCGCCGCCCCGGTCCTGCCCTCGTGCTTCTTCAGCGCGTTCTGGATCGCCGCGGAACCCGACTCGGTCTCTGCGTTCTTGGCGAGTCCGCCCAGCAGCACCGCACCGCCCTGTTCGACCGCGGCCTTGGCGACGTCATGCGAGACGCCGAGCTTCGCGGCGATGTCATCGATCGGCACCTGCGTGAGGATGTCGTCAAGAGCCATGGTGATTCCTTCCGTCGGTGGGCGCGAGCCCGTGTCACCGCTCAGAGTAGTGCCGATGCCGCGGCTGGGGGAGTGCACCTCGGCGATGGACAGAACCTGGGACGGAGCATCCGATCCCGTCGCCTAAAATCGGTCTATGCGCGCCTCGGAAATCCAGGATGACCTTGCCCAGATCCTCGTCACCGAGGAGGAGATCCTCGCCAAGCTCGATGAGCTGGCGACGCAGGTCGCCGCGGACTACGAGGGCAAGGACCTGCTCCTGGTCGGCGTGCTGAAGGGCGCGGTCATGGTGATGGCCGACTTCGCTCGTGCGCTGCCGTTCCACGCGCCGATGGACTGGATGGCGGTGTCGAGCTACGGCGCGAGCACGAAGTCCAGCGGTGTCGTGCAGATCCGCAAGGACCTCGACAGCGATCTGAACGGCAAGCATGTGCTGATCGTCGAGGACATCATCGACTCCGGTCTCACGCTCAGCTGGCTGCTGGAGAACTTCGGCACCCGAGGCGCTGCGTCCGTCGAGGTGCTCGCGCTGCTGCGCAAGCCCGAGGCGGCCAAGGTCGAGATCGACTGCCGCTATGTCGGCTTCGACATCCCGACCGACTTCGTGGTCGGCTACGGACTCGACTACAACGAGCGCTACCGCAACCTGCGCGATGTCGCGGTGCTCGCACCGCACGTCTACTCCTGAGGCTTCGACAGACTCAGCGACCCGGGAGCGCGACCAGGGGTACGCCGTGGGTGAACGCACAGCGCCCCCCGAGGGCCCGCGCGATACGCTGATCCGATCATGGATGTGAAGAAGATCACCAGGAACCCCTTGATCTACGTGGCGCTGATCGGACTGCTGCTGTTCGGCGGCTTCCTGCTGATCTCGAACCTCGGCGCCCCCAAGCAGATCACCACGCAAGAGGGTCTGAAGCTGCTCGCCGGCACCACGGTCACCGAGGTCGTCACGACCGACGGCGATCAGCGTGTCGACATGACGCTGTCGAAGGCGTTCGAGGGCTCGGAGAGCGTCCAGTTCTACTACGTCGACGCCCGTGCCGATGAGGTTGTCACCGCGATCAACGACGCCGATCCGAAGGACGGTTTCAACGACGCAGTGCCGCGCGCGACCTGGTTCGACGGATTCATCTCGCTGCTGCTCCCGCTCGTGCTGCTCGGCCTCCTGTTCTGGTGGCTGCTGTCGTCGATGCAGGGCGGTGGCGGCAAGGTCATGCAGTTCGGCAAGTCCAAGGCCAAGCTCGTGAACAAGGAGACGCCGACCGTCACCTTCGCGGATGTGGCCGGTGCCGACGAGGCGATCGAGGAGCTCCACGAGATCAAGGAGTTCCTGCAGGACCCGGCGAAGTTCCAGGCCATCGGCGCCCGCATCCCGAAGGGTGTGCTGCTGTACGGCCCTCCCGGAACCGGCAAGACGCTGCTCGCCCGCGCGGTCGCCGGCGAAGCAGGCGCTCCTTTCTACTCGATCTCCGGTTCCGATTTCGTCGAGATGTTCGTCGGTGTCGGTGCGTCGCGTGTTCGCGACCTGTTCAACGTCGCCAAGGAGAACGCGCCGGCGATCATCTTCATCGATGAGATCGACGCGGTCGGTCGTCACCGTGGCGCCGGCATGGGCGGCGGCAACGACGAGCGCGAGCAGACCCTGAACCAGATGCTCGTCGAGATGGACGGCTTCGACCCGAACGCGAACGTCATCGTGATCGCGGCGACGAACCGCCCTGACATCCTCGACCCCGCGCTGCTGCGCCCCGGCCGCTTCGACCGTCAGATCGGCGTGGACGCCCCGGACCTCAAGGGCCGCCAGAAGATCCTCGAGGTGCACAGCAAGGGCAAGCCGCTCGCGAAGAGCGTCGACCTCGAGGTCGTCGCCCGCAAGACCCCCGGCTTCACCGGTGCGGATCTCGCGAACGTCCTGAACGAGGCGGCGCTGCTCACCGCCCGCTCGAACGCGCAGCTGGTCGACAACCGCGCGCTCGACGAGGCCATCGATCGTGTGATCGCCGGTCCGCAGCGCCGCACCCGCGTCATGAAGGACAAGGAGAAGCTCATCACGGCGTACCACGAGGGCGGACACGCGCTCGCGGCAGCGGCGATGAACTACACCGACCCCGTCACCAAGATCACGATCCTGCCGCGCGGCAAGGCCCTCGGCTACACGATGGTGCTGCCGCTCGACGACAAGTACTCCATCACCCGCAACGAGCTGCAGGACCAGCTGACGTACGCCATGGGCGGTCGCGTCGCCGAGGAGATCATCTTCCACGACCCGACCACCGGCGCCTCGAACGACATCGAGAAGGCGACCTCGATCGCGCGCAAGATGGTCATCGAGTACGGCATGACCACGCAGGTCGGTCCGGTCAAGCTCGGCACCGAGGGCGGCGACATGTTCGTTGCCCGTGACATGGGCCGTGGCCGCGAGTACTCCGAGAAGGTCGCCGAGCGGGTCGACGCCGAGGTGCGCGCCCTGATCGAGCAGGCCCACAACGAGGCATACGAGGTCATCAGCGCGAACCGCGACATCCTCGACAAGCTCGCACTGGCGCTGCTCGAGGAGGAGACCCTCGACCACAACCAGATCGCGGAGATCTTCACCGAGATCAAGAAGCTCCCCGAGCGTCCGCTGTGGCTGTCGAGCGAGGATCGCCCCGTCTCGGAGCGTCCTCCGGTCGAGGTGCCGAAGAAGGACGTGTCGCTGGCTGCGTCCGTCGAGGCTCCGGCCTCGACCGCGAGGACGCAGACCGGATCGGCGGGTGCCGGTCAGGCACGACCTGCGACGGCCTGAGCGTGACCATCGACAGAGCACGCGTCGAGAGGCTCACGCGTGAGCTGCTCGAGGCGATCGGCGAGTACCCCGATCGGCCGGGTCTCAAGCAGACCCCGGCACGGATGGGCGAGCTGTACTCCGAGTTCTTCGCGGGAGTCGGAGCGGATGCTGCCGAGCCCCTCGCCCGCACGATCAGCGTGACCAGGGGCCCCGCCCCCGACACGCTGCCCTCGGGTGCCGTGCTGCTGCGCGACATCCGCTTCCGCTCGGTGTGCGAGCACCACCTGCTGCCGTTCGCCGGCCGCGCGCACCTCGCGTATCTGCCCGGCGAGCAGGTGGTCGGTCTCGGCGCGCTCGTGAAGGTCGTGGAGATCCTCGCCGCTCGTCCGCAGGTGCAGGAGCGGCTGGGTGAGCAGATCGCCGACACGATCGCCGAGCACCTCGACACCCGCGGCGTGCTGGTCGTGCTCGACGCCGGCCACGGCTGCGTCACGATGCGCGGCGGGCGTCAACCGGAGGCCTCCACCCTGACGATCGCCGCCCGCGGCGACTACACGGATGCTGCGGCGCGCGCCGAGCTGATCACGCTCATCAGCGCTTCGACGGGCTCAGCGGCCCAGGGTATCGGCTCAGCGAGCCAGGGCTCGGTCCCAGGGGCCCACGGATGACCGGGATCTGGGGCATCGTCAACGTCACCCCTGATTCCTTCAGCGACGGCGGGCGGTACCTCGATGTCGACAGCGCGGTCGCGCGCGGACTGCTGCTGCGGGCGCAGGGCGCCACCGTGCTCGACGTCGGCGGCGAATCGACCAGACCCGGCGCCGAGCGCGTCGGCGCCGAGGTCGAGCAGCAGCGCGTGATCCCCGTGATCGAGCAGCTGGTCGCGGCCGGAGCGCCGGTCAGCATCGACACCCTCAACGCCTCGACGGCCGCCGCAGCGGTTCGTGCAGGGGCACGGATCGTGAACGACGTGTCCGGCGGTCTCGCCGACCCGGAGATGCGCGCTGCCGTTGCCGAATCGGGTGCGGACTTCGCGATCGGGCACTGGCGCGGATTCTCCGACGACATGTACGCGCACGCCGAGTATCGTCGCGTCGCTCGCGAGGTCGCCGGCGAGCTGCAGGAGCGCATGGGCGAAGCCGCGGCATCCGGCATCGCACCCTCACGGATCATCCTCGATCCCGGCATCGGGTTCGCGAAGGCGGGTGCGCAGAACTGGGACGTGCTGCGCGGACTCGACGAGATCGTCGCGCTCGGCCCGCGGGTGCTGGTGGGCACCTCGCGCAAGCGGTTCCTGGCCGAGACGCTGCAGCACGCCGCCGGCTCGGCGGAGGTGACCGAGCAGCGCCGCGACCTGGCCACCGCGGTCACGAGCGCCCTCGCGCTGCGCGCCGGAGTCTGGGCCGTGCGCGTGCACGACGTCGCCAGCACGCGCGACGCGTTGGCGATCGCGCACGCCTGGGACGGGCGCTGAGCGAACAGTCCGACGCCGACAGGTCGTGCGCCGTACGCTAGGTGGCATGGAGACCCTCGACGAGATCGCCCTGACCGGCCTCACCGTGTTCGGGCGACATGGCGTCTACGACCACGAGCGCGAGAACGGACAGGAGTTCACGATCGATCTTCGGTTGTCGATGTCGCTGGCCCAGGCAGCATCGTCAGACGACGTCGCCGACACGGTGCACTATGGCGAGCTGGCTGAGAAGGTCGCGGCTGTCGTCGCGGGGGAGCCCGTCGACCTGATCGAGACGCTCGCATCGCGCATCGCTGATGTGGCGCTCGAAGACCCGCGCGTGCAGTTCACGACGGTGACGGTGCACAAGCCGCATGCGCCGATTCCGCTGACCTTCTCCGACGTCGCGGTCACCGTGCGTCGATCGCGCCGAGCCGCCGAACTCGAGGACATCACCGCATGAGCCGCAATCTGGCCAACCCGCCGCACATCCCGCCGTCCGGTCCACAGCGGCCGGAAGCGCTCGCCGTCGTCGCGCTCGGCGCCAATCTCGGCGATCGCGAGCAGACGATCCGCGCCGCGGCCGAGCGCATCGCGCGCCTTCCGCTGGTCAGCGACGTGCGTCTGTCCGCACTGTTCGAGACGGTGGCCGTGCGAGTCGACGGCCCGGACCCGGACGCACCCGGCTACATGAACGCCGTCGCGCACGTCATCACCCGCCTGGCACCGGAGATCCTCCTCGGCATGCTGCACGCGATCGAGGACGAGAACGGCCGGGAGCGCCACGAGCGCTGGGGCGACCGCACCCTCGATCTCGACCTGATCTCCTACGGCGACGTCGTCTCCGACGATCCCCGTGTGCAGCTGCCGCACCCCCGCGCATCCGAGCGGCTGTTCGTGCTCGAGCCGTGGCTCGACCTCGACCCCGATGCCGAGCTGATCGGTCATGGACGCATCGACGCCCTCGCCGATGAGCTGCGTGCGCGAGGCGAGGCATGAGGCGCACATCGCCGGGCGTCCTCGTGCTGCTGGTGCTGCTCGGGGCCGGAGTCGGGTACCTGCTCGACCACATGCTCACCGCCGGCGGACGCTCGACGTTCACCCCATCGCTGCTGCTGCCCGTGCTGCTGCTCCTGATCGCCGTCGCAGCGCTCGGCGTCGCCTGGCCGGTGCGGCACAGCGTGCGCACCGGCACCAGGATCGATCCGTTCCGGGCTCTGCGAGCTGCGACCCTCGCCCGCGCATCCAGCCTGGTCGGCGCGATCATGGCCGGGTTCGGGGCAGGACTGCTTGTGTTCCTGCTGTCACGTCCGATCGATCCGCCGGTAGGGTCGACAGTGGCCATGCTGGCGTTGATCGCGAGCGCGGTCGTGCTGGTGATCGCCGCACTCATCGCGGAACAGTTCTGCACTCTGCCTAAGGATCCTGATGACTCAGAACCCCGAGACCTCACCCCTGAACCCGGCGGAGGGCACTGACCTCCCAGCCCTCGACCAGGGGACGTACACAGCGCTGCGCACCTCCAAGCGCGAGGGGCGGCTGGAGCTCGACGGCGTCTGGCACCAGATCTCGCCGCGCTACGTCGTCTCGCAGTTCGTGCAGAACGCGATCTTCCTCGCCGTGGTCGTGGCGGCCGCGGTGGTGCTGAACATCGTGCTCGGACAGGACTGGGTCTGGATCCCCGCCGGCGTGATCATCCTGATCACGCTCATCACGCTCATCATCCTGCCGCGCCAGGCGAGGGCGCTCGGCTACATGCTCCGCGCCGACGACATCGTGTTCCGCAAGGGCATCCTGTGGCAGCGCATGATCGCCGTGCCCTACGGGCGCATGCAGCTCGTCGACATCACGCAGGGTCCGCTCGACCGGGCCTTCGGCGTGTCCCAGCTGAAGATGGTCACGGCCGCGGCGACCACCGGCGTGCAGATCCCGGGGCTCACGCAGCCCGCTGCCGAGGCGCTGCGTGACACCCTCATCGAGGTCGCCGAGAACCGTCGGACCGGCCTGTGAGCGAGCAGCAGTTCCCCGCGGCGCCCCAGGCTCCACAGGATCCGGCGCCGCGCGGACAGGACTCGACATCGCTCGCCGACGGCGAGTGGCATCGGATGCACCCGCTGACACCGCTCTTCAAGGGCGGCCTGGCACTGATCGTCATCGCCGGCATCGTGGTCGCCAACATGCGCGACCGGGTCATCGCCTGGATGGTCGACATCTTCAGCCCGGAGTCGCACTACGGCGACTACACCGGCGGCGACCCCGTCGACTGGGTGCTCCAGAATAACCTGATCCTCATCGTGCTCGGCAGCGTGCTCGCGCTGGTCATCGTGCTGATCCTGATCTTCTGGTTCATCTGGCGATTCCAGCAGTTCCGCATCACCGGCGACCACGTCGAGGTGCGCAAGGGCATCATCTTCCGCTCGCACCGACGCGCACCGCTCGACCGGGTGCAGGGCGTGAACCTCACGCGCCCGTTCCCCGCTCGCATCATCGGACTCGCCAAGCTCGAGGTCGTCGGCGCCGGCAACGACGCGAACGTCGAGCTCGAGTACCTCGCGACCGGACGCGCCGAGTCGGTTCGGTCCTCGATCCTCCGCCTCGCCTCCGGCGCACGTGCGGCCAGGCAGAGCGCCGCTGATCCGGCATCCGGGAACCCGGCTGCACCGGCATCCGTCCGCGCCCAGCTCGTCGGGTCCATGAACGACGGCGTCACCGGGTTGATCGAAGGTGTCGACCTCGAGGATGTGGCTCCGGAGAGCGTCGTCAAGATCCCCGCCGGCCGACTGGTCGGCTCGCAGGTGATCTCCGGACTGATCTGGCTGGTGTTCTTCGGTGTGATCTTCGCGATCGCGATCGGCAGTGCGGCGATCGGCATCCTCTCCGACGGCGATCCTGAGGGCGGTGTGGTCCTCCTCGGGATCGGCCTCGGCATGGGCATCCCGTTCGTGATCGCGGCCGTCGGTATCACCTGGGCGCAGATCTCGAAGTCGCTGCGGTACTCGATCGCGCCGACGCCGGACGGCGTGCGCATCACCTACGGCCTGTTCACGACCGTCACCGAGACGCTCCCGCCTGGACGCATCTTCGCGGTCGAGGTGTCGCAGTCGCTGCTGTGGCGTCCGTTCGGCTGGTGGACCATCAAGATCAACCGCATGAGCGGCAAGAGCATCTCGCAGCAGCAGTCGGGCAGCGCGCAGCAGTTCAACATCGTGCTGCCGGTCGGCAAGCGCGCCGACGTGGAGCGCGTGCTCGGACTGATCCTGCCGGACGTGCCCGCCGGCGAGATCCCCTTCATCTGGGAGCACGGCGTGCTCGGTCCGGTCGAGGGCGATCCGTATCGCACGATGCCGCGTCGCGCCTGGTGGCGCCGACCGTTCTCGTGGAAGCGCCACGGCTTCATGGTCACCGACTTCGGGCTGCTGCTGCGCCGGGGCATCGTGTGGCGCAAGCTCGCGGTGTTCCCGCTCGCGCGCCTGCAGGGCGTCTCGCTCAACCAGGGACCGATCGATCGGATGCAGCTCGTCTCGGGTGCGCAGGTGCACACCGCTCCCGGTCCGATCACCGGCACGCTCTCCGGACTCGAGCGCGACGACGCCCTCTCGCTGCTCGACGGGGTCAGCCGTGCTGCGGCCGCTGCCGCGATGCGCGACACGACGCACCGTTGGAGCGAGCACGCTGCGGCCGCGCAGCCGGCTGCGCAGCCGGCCCCACCTGCCCAGCCTGCCCCGCCGACCGCATATCCGGCAGCGCCGGACCAGGTCGCTCCGGCATGGCCGACCGCACCTCCCGTCGGTCAGCCCGTCTGGCCCGCGCCTCCGGCCCCTCCGACCGGTCAGCCCGCGTGGCCGGCGCCTCCGGTGAGCCGACCAGCGCCTCCTGCGCCTCCTGCGCCTCCTGCGCCGCCGATCACGCCGCCTCCTGCCGCGCCCGCTGGGCCTCCCGCTCCGCCGACTGCGCCACCCGTCGCGCCGCCTCAGGCTCCGCCGGCAGCGCCCACGACCGATCCTCAGGCTCCGCCGGCAGCGCCCCCTGCCACGCGACGATCCTCACGGCCGGTGACGCCGCCGACCGAGGACTGACCCGGTGGTGCGCGACGGGCGCCTCGGCGTCGGCATCATCGGCGCGGGGCGCGTCGGTCCGGTGATCGGCGCTGCGCTCGGCGGCGCAGGGCACGCGGTCGTCGGGATCACCAGCGGCTCCGATGACGAGCGTGCCTCGGCGGTGCTCCCCGACGTCCCGGTGCTGGACGCGCTCGAGATCGTGCGCCGCGCCGAGCTCGTCGTGCTGGCGGTGCCGCATGACGAACTGCCGTCGCTCGTGGCCGGGATCGCCGAGGTCGGCGGATGGCAAGTCGGCCAGCTCGTGCTGCACACCGACCCCGCCTACGGCATAGAGGTGCTGCGGCCGGCCGCCGAGCGCGGTGCGATCCCACTGGCCGTGCACCCGGCGATCACCTTCACGGGAACCTCGATCGATCTCCGGCAGCTGCCTGCCGGCTTCGCCGCGGTGACGGCCCCGGCGGCGGTCCTGCCCATCGCCCAGGCACTCGCGGTCGAGATGGGCTGCGAGCCGGTGGTCATCGCCGAGCAGGACCGCGTGGCGTACGCCGACGCGATCCAGGCCGCGGCGGACTTCTCCCGGTCGATCATCACCCAGTCCACGGCGCGACTCCGCGAGATCGGCGTGGAAAATCCGGGCGGCTACCTGTCGGCGCTGGTCCAGTCCACGGTCGAGCGCGCGCTGCGCGAAGCATCCGATCCACCGCCCCTGCTCTGAGCCTCGCTCGCGACCTTCGTTCCCGACGCCTCTCGTTCCGCAGAGGTGTCGCACCTGGCCGCATCGCTCGCGTCATGACGGCCATGTGCGGCACCTGCGAAACACGAGGTGTCGCATCAGGTCGCATTGCGCCGCCGGGAGCGGCACTGTGGGACACCTGCGGGTGCGCTGCATCGCGAGATGCGCGGCGGATGCTGCGACTCAGCGACCGCCCGAGAAGCCTCCGCCTCCTCCGCCGCCGGAGAAGCCGCCGCCGAAGGATCCGCCGGCGCTCGATGAGCTGCTGGTCGACGGCGCGGTGTACGTCGCCGCCGCGTGCGACGAGACGGCGAAGACGGCGAGCTGCGTCCGCAGGAACGGTGATGTCGGGTCGCCGATCCATCCGGCGCCGCGCTGCTCGTGCGAGTACACGAACTCGAGCACGCGGCCCCACTCGTCCTCCATGCCGAACAGCATCGCGTAGGGGAGCAGCCGCTCGTACAGCACGATCACGTTCGCGCTGCCGTCCTGGCGCCGCTCGGCGCCGCTGTACGACTGCAGCATCTGCAGCCGGTCGGCCTCGGCGACGCGGATGAACTCCTTCACGCCCAGCAGGTACTCGAGTTCGCGCGCGCCTTCGACGGTCAGCACCGTGTGCTTCGAGAAGACGTAGAAGCTCGAGATCAGCACCAGCACGGCGCCGAACGAGACGGCGACGAGGCCGGGGATCGCCGAGTCACGTCCGCTGATCACGCCCCAGAGCGCGAGCGCGAGACCGATGACGGCGACACCGATCGCGCACCACTGCAGGATCATCGCGCCACGCGAGCGCGCGGTGGTGGTCAACCCCTGCGACGTCGCCGCTTCGACGCCGCTGCTGACGAGTCCGCCCATGCGAGCAGCGAAGGTCTCGCTCTCGGCCGGGAGGTCGATCACACCGTCCACGTCCGCGCCGACGAACAGCGCGTCGAGCGCCTGGACGTCGAGCTGGTCGGGGATGGGCGTGCCCGGCACCCGCCGGAGGCGTGGGCGCTCGGTGTCGTCGCTCTCCTCGATGCGCAGCGTGCCCCGGACCGCGAGGTGCACGATCTCGGCTGGCACCGGATCCTTCGCGCCGGGGATGAGGGCTGCGGCGAGCAGCGGCGGCATCCGGTCCGGCACGTCGTACTGCGCGACGATGATGCCGTCGGCGACCCTGCGACGTCGCGTGAACATCGAGACCGCGACCCAGCCGCCGACCGAGAGGCCGGCGGCTCCGACCGCGCCGACCACTGGCACGACGTCGGCCAGGGGGTTCGGCTGGCGTGCCGGAGCGGGCGCAGCGGTGCCGGACTCGAAGCCGATCGCGATCGTGACGCCGTCGCCGGCCTGGCGCTGGCCGGACTCGACCCGGAACACCGCCGCGCCGTTCTCCAGCTCGGGCCCCTGCAGATCGCACTCGTCGGTCGAACCGGACGCCCCGGTGTAGCACCGCGCTGATCCGGTGAGCCGATCACTCATCGCAGCGTCGATCGCGATCGATGCGCGGAAGCGCTCGATCGCCTGCGTGCTGTCGAGGGGGAGGAGGTCCCAGTAGAACTCGTCGACGCCGGTGTCGGCTGCGAGCACGACATCGCGCATCGTGTACTCGATCACGTACGTCGTCAGGCCCTGCACGAAGTCGTCGTCGCCGGTCGACACGTACAGCACGCCGTCGTCGGTCTCTGTCTCGTACGCGACCTCGGCGCCGTTCTCGTCGGTGACCGAGAGGACGGTGGTGTCGATGCGGGCACCGTCGTAGCTGGTCGGGAGTCCGCGGACGATGCCCCGGTTCTGGTCGCGATCCGGGAAGCGGGCGACGAGGGTCTCGGTCACGTGCAGCCGCGAGCGGCCTTCGTCGTCGAGGCTCAGCTCGTACTGCGCGTCCCATGACGCGTACGAGAAGTCGTTCACATCGGCGGAGACAGCGGACTCCGCGGCCGGCACGGATGCCGCGGCGGCGGTCGGCATCGCGAGCCCGGCGGCGGCGAGAGCGAGAACGGCGAGCAGGCGGATGATCCGTGTGGAGGCCATACTTCGAGGCTACCCAGCGGGCGCTCGCTGGCCAGCACCCCACCTCGGTAAACTGGGAACGACTTTTCAAGGAGCCCCGCACATGACTGACGCGTCCGCCGCGCCCGAGCCGACCCCGACCGACCCCGCAGCGGTCGGCGACGATGACATCCACGAGCAGAAGTCCGTGCGCCTCGCGAAGCGCGAGCGTCTGATCGCGAAGCGCGCGGATGCCGGTGGCGGCGCGTTCCCGGTGAGCGTTCCCGTGACCCATGGGATCCCCGCGCTGCGCGCCGAGTACGGCGAGCTGGAGGCCGGTGCCGAGACCGGTGTGCAGGTCGGCGTCGCCGGTCGTGTGGTGTTCAGCCGCAACACCGGCAAGCTGTGCTTCGCCACGCTGCAGGCGGGTGACGGCTCGCGCATCCAGGCGATGATCTCGCTCGCGAACGTCGGCGAGGAGTCGCTGGCGGACTGGAAGGAGTACGTCGACCTGGGCGACCACGTGTTCGTGCACGGCGAGGTGATCTCCAGCCGCCGCGGCGAGCTGTCGATCATGGCCGATGCCTGGGCGATCGCCGCGAAGGCGATCCTTCCGCTGCCGAACGCCTACGCCGAGCTCAGCGAAGAGGGCCGCGTGCGCAGCCGGTACCTCGATCTGATCGTGCGCGAGCAGGCCCGCACCACGGTGCGCGCCCGCGCTGCGGTGAACGCCAGCCTGCGGTCGACGTTCACCTCGCACGACTACCTCGAGGTCGAGACCCCGATGCTGCAGGTGCAGCACGGCGGCGCCTCGGCTCGCCCCTTCGTCACGCACTCGAACGCCTTCGACACCGAGCTCTACCTGCGCATCGCGCCCGAGCTGTACCTGAAGCGCGCTGTGGTCGGCGGCATCGAGCGCGTGTACGAGATCAACCGCAACTTCCGCAACGAGGGCGCCGACTCCACGCACAGCCCGGAGTTCGCGATGCTCGAGGCGTACCAGGCGTACGGCGACTACAACCAGATGGCCGGCCTGACGCAGGAGCTCGTGCAGCAGGCCGCGATCGCGGTCGCCGGCTCCACCACCGTCACCTGGGCCGACGGCACCGAGTACGACCTCGGCGGCGAGTGGGATCGCATCTCGATGTACGAGTCGCTGTCGGCGGCCTCCGGTCGCACCGTCACGCCGCAGGACTCGGTCGAGGACCTCATCGCCTTCGCCGAGGCGAGCGGTGTCGACCTCCCTCCGCAGGCCACCCACGGCAAGCTCGTCGAGGAGCTGTGGGAGCACTTCGTGAAGGGCGATCTGATCCGTCCCACGTTCGTGATGGACTTCCCCGTCGACACCTCGCCACTCGTGCGCGAGCACCGTTCGATCTCCGGCGTCGTCGAGAAGTGGGATCTGTACATCCGCGGGTTCGAGCTGGCGACGGGATACTCCGAGCTCGTCGACCCGGTCATCCAGCGCGAGCGCTTCGTCGAGCAGGCGAAGCTCGCCGCTCGGGGCGATGTCGAGGCCATGCCCGTCGATGAGGAGTTCCTGCGCGCACTCGAGCACGGCATGCCGCCGTCCGGTGGCATGGGCATGGGTATCGACCGCCTGATCATGGCGATCACCGGGCTCGGCATCCGCGAGACGATCCTCTTCCCGCTGGTCAAGTAGCGTCGGCGAGCCGGGCGTTCCCTCGGCGGAACGCCCACTCCGGCAGCACCGCAGCGTCGACCATGGTCTGCAGCAATGCGGCGAGCCCGTACTCCGGGTCGATCTCCCGCACCAGGTCGAGGTAGTGCGCTGCGTGGCTGGAGCGGCCGAGGGCCCACGACAGCCATGCCGCGGCAGTGAGCGGACCCGGCCGTGCCGAACGAGGCGCTGCTGCGGCCGCATGACGGACCACGGTGAGCGCGAGCCGTAGGCGGTCCCGGTCGGGCACCGGCCCGATGCCGAGGAACACCGCGCCGAGATCGTCGGAGAGTGCTCGTCCGTGGTGCGCGAAGGCGAGCTGCGCGTCCAGGGTGCGCGCTCCTCCGTGCAGGTCGGTGGCCCATTGCACGATCGCGACGTCTCGGAACACCGGTCGCTCCAGGCACCAGAGCAGCGCCGCGATCGCCGACGCGGGGTTGGTGTCCGGATGCTCGAGCAGCGCTTCGAAGAAGGCGGGGATGTCGTGCAGCGACAGCAGCGCCGCGAGCGCCTGCGGGTTCTCCTGCCCGGTGATCCCGCCACCTGCGTCATGGTCGATCACCTCGGCGATGTCTCGCAGCGCGCGGCCGACCCGCTCCTTGCACGCGAGATCTGCTCGGGGGAGTGCGAGACCGGCCAGCTGATCGCCGGCTACGTCGCCGACCCCTGGCACCTCGGGCGTCGGGGGCAGCGAATCCAAGGCGCCCAACTGCGGATCGTCGACCAGATAGCTCGACCAGCCGTCGGGTGTGACGCACAGCGCATCGACGACGCGCAGCCCCGCATCCTCAGCGCATCCGAGCACCTCGTCGACGGCGACCGCGAAGGGCAGCACCAACCCGTCTGGTGTGGGTTCGGGGTGCTCATCGGTGTATACGACCAGCGCGACGGCATCCGTGCCATCCAGGCGGGCGATCAGACCGACCGCGGCATCCGCGTACTGCGCGAGGTTCGTCTCGTCGGCCGGCAGGTCGAGTCGCATGGCACCATGCGAGCGACTGCCGTGGAACGGGAGGAGGACGATGCTGCGGCGCGGGGTGAAGCCGGCCAGTGCGGGGATGATGCCGAGGAAGTCGGCGGAATCTGAGGCGTGGAGAACCGTGGTCATGCAGCGAGTGTCGCCGTGCGGTGGGAGTGCTGACGCCGAATGGAGGGGCTGTGGACGTGTTCCGCGTCGATCCCGGATTGGGGACGAGAAGTCGGGGGTCCACTGCGGGCGCGTACGATAGGGGGATGGAGAACTTCTGGCTCGCGGTCGCCTGGTCGTTGCTGCCGACCGTCGGCGTCAGCATCGTCTTCTTCATGGTCGTCCGCGGCATCCTCCGCTTCGACCGCACCGAGCGCAAGGTGCACGCGCAGATCGAGGCCGAGGAGCGCGCAGCGCGAGGCCTTCCTCCTCGCTCCTGAGCGACGTCGCCGCCATCGGCTACTGTGTAGCCAACGCGCAGGCGAGGACGCGGACCCGCGGTGATCGACGCCGCATCAGTGAGGGGACACCATGACACCGGAGACCTGGGCATGGTGGATCACCGCGTTCCTCCTGGTGCTCGATCTCACCATCCGCATCACGGCCATCATCGTCATCCCACGCAACCGGCGTCCGACCGCGGCCATGGCGTGGCTGCTCGCGGTGTTCTTCATCCCCTTCGTCGGCGTCTTCCTCTTCCTGCTGATCGGCAACCCGCGGCTCCCGCGGGCGCGTCGCCGCAAGCAGGATCAGATCAACGAGTACATCGCCGAGACCAGCGAGCATCTGCACTTCGGTACGCTGCGTCCGCACGCCCCCGACTGGTTCGGGCCGATCGTGCAGATGAACCAGTCGCTGGGTGCGCTGCCGCTCTCGGGCGACAACGGCGCGCACCTGATCTCCGACTACCAGGAGTCGCTCGACGACATGGCCGACGCCATCCGCGCGGCCGAGGAGTACGTGCACGTCGAGTTCTACATCCTGCAGTCGGACCAGTCCACCGACAACTTCTTCCGTGCCCTCGAAGAGGTCTCGGCCAGAGGAGTCGAGGTGCGCGTGCTGCTCGACCACTGGGCGAACCGCTGGAAGCCGCGATACAAGGCGACGATCCGGCGACTGAACGCGATGCAGGCCGACTGGCACCTGATGCTCCCGGTGCAGCCGCTGCGGGGACGGATGCAGCGCCCCGATCTGCGCAACCACCGCAAGCTCCTCGTGGTCGACGGCAAGGTCGCGTACCTCGGCTCGCAGAACGTCACGGACTCGACCTACAACCTGCCGAAGAACATCAAGCGCGGCCTGCACTGGGTCGATCTCATGGTGCGACTCGACGGCCCTGTGGTGCTGAGCGTGAACGCCATCTTCGTGGCCGACTGGTACAGCGAGACCGACACGGTGCTCGAGGGCATCGACATCAGCCATGCCGACATCGGCTCCGGCGACCTCGACTGCCAGGTGGTGCCATCGGGCCCTGGGTTCGAGGTCGAGAACAACCTTCGCCTGTTCCTCGCGCTGCTGTACTCAGCCAAGAAGCGGATCATGATCGTGAGCCCCTACTTCGTGCCGGACGAGGCGCTGCTGCTCGCGGTCACCGCCGCGGTCGACCGTGGCGTCGATGTCGAGCTCTTCGTGTCCGAGGAGGGCGACCAGGCGATGGTGTACCACGCCCAACGCAGCTACTACGAGGTGCTGCTCAAGTCGGGCGTGCGCATCTGGATGTATCGCAAGCCGTACATCCTGCACACCAAGAGCCTCACGATCGACGACGAGGTCGCAGTGATCGGGTCGAGCAACATGGACATGCGGTCCTTCGGTCTGAACCTCGAGGTGTCGATGCTCGTGCGCGGCCAGGAGTTCGTCGCCGAGATGCGCGAGGTGGAGGACAAGTACCGCTCGCTCAGCCGGGAGCTGACGCTCGAGGAGTGGATGCGGCAGCCGTTGCGGTCCACGGTGCTCGACAACCTCGCTCGCCTGACCTCGGCGCTGCAGTAGCTCGAAGGTCCGCCGAGTATCGGGATGAATCCGGAATATCGGCCGGGTACCCTGTGATCATGGCCACACGCACGCGTCTCGCAGTCGTCCTCTCGTCCCTCGCCGCCGTCCTGCTGGTCGCTGCCGGCTGCACCGCGACCCCTGGTGCCGAGTCGCCGACGAGCTCGCCGGCGCCCGGCTCCGGAGCGAGCGGCGAGGACGTCAACGACATCGAGGCCACGCTGGTGGACGACGGCCGGATGTTCGCGGTCGTCACCTGGGGCTCGTCGGGCTGCGTGCCGCAGGTCGATGAGGTCTCGGCAGACGGACAGACCGTCACGGTGACGCTGGTGGAGCTCGAGAGCGAGGACGGCGGAGAGAAGGCGTGCACCACCGACTTCGCGCCGCGAGCGAGCGTCGGCGCGCTGCCGGAGGGCGTCGATCCCACGCAGGACATCACATTGCAGGTGACCTATGGCGAGATCGCGGACGACGTCGACCTCGACGGCAGCGCCGACTTCACCGGCACGCCCGGGAGCTCGACCGAGTACCAGCCGACTGCCGGCTGGTTCGACGACGGCAGCCTGGTGCTGCTCACCTGGGGCTCCTCGTCCTGCGCTCCGGTGGTCGAGTCGGTCGAAGGATCCGGTAACGCGGGCACCGTGAACTTCGTCACGGACGAGGACAGGATGTGCACGATGGACATGGCGCCGCGGGCGACGATCATCGCATTCGGCGACGACGCTGTTGAGGATGACGGCTTCATGCTCACGCTCGTCGGCGGCGGACTCGAGGGCACCGTCGCGGTCCAGAACAGCTGACCGCGCTGACGGTGCGCGTCAGAGCGAGTCGACCGGATGCCCCGCCGGCAGCGCGAGCAGCAGCGCAGCCGGGTCGACTCGGCAGGTGATGCGGACGGCCTCGCCGAACTCGTCACCGTCGAGTTCGATCGGCGTCGGCCCGGGGGCTGCGGCTTCAGCGGCGAGCCCGCGGAAGTAGTGCACCGAGGCATCCTTGCCCCGGCGTTCGAGCACGCGCCGGCCGGCGCGGGAGCGCCTGAGCACCGAGTTGTCCCACCAGATCTTGCGCCAGACCCCGAGCCAGCCGAGCACCCCGGTCGGCTGGATCACGGCGACGTCGAGCGTGGCATCCGTGACCGAGGCGTCGGGGATCAGCGCGATGCCTGCGGGCAGCGTGCCGCAGTTCGCGAACAGGATGCTGTAAACCTTCGTCGAGTGCAGGCGGCCCTCGTCGACCTGGTGCACCGCTCTGAACGGCTTCGCGGTCGCGAGGGAGCGTGCGGCGCCGTCGACATAGGCGATCCAGCCGACCGACTTCTTGAGATCGGGTCGGGTGTTCGCGATCATGTCGGCATCGAGCCCGATCCCGGCGAGCACCACGAAGGCGTGCTCCGATTCCGTGGCATCGGCGCGGGTGAGCTTGGCCCAGCCGATGTCGATCGGATGCCGGAAATCGCCGAGCGCCGCACGGATCATCTCGGCCGGGTCGCCCAGCGGAAGCCCGAGGTTGCGCGCGAGCAGGTTGCCGGTTCCGCTCGGGAGGATCGCGAGCGGCACGCCCGTGTTCGCGATCGCCTCCGACACGGCGCGCACGGTGCCGTCGCCGCCTGCCACGAGCACGACGTCGACACCGCGTGCGAGCGCGGCCGCCGTCGCGGTCTGTCCCGCATCCTCGATCGTGGTCGTGTAGAAGGCCGGATGCTCCCATCCGGCATCGCGACTGAGATCCTTCACGGACGCCCGCAGCCGCTTCTCGTCGACCTTGATCGGGTTGTAGATGAGCGCTGCCTGGCGTCGAAGTGCAGGCGTCGTCATGGCGCTACTCTAAACCCGGCATCCGTCGGTCGAATCCGCTCAGCGGAGGATCCGCCCGTGTGTCGGTCTGTGACCGCGAGGCTCGTGGGCCCCGGTGCTCCGCGGCTACCGTCGGTGCCGACGATCCGTGCTGGCGCCGCCACGCCTTCCTCCCCTGATCCGATCGGACACCCATGACGCGCACCGCCCTGACCCCGAGCGCCCTGCTGGCCGGACTCCCCGCCCGTCACGGCTTCGGCGACGCGACGCTCATCCGGCTCGCGCCCGGTTCCATCGACCTCGGCGGCGGCAACCCTGCCACCGATCTGCTTCCGCTCGACCTCTATCGTGACGCCTTCCGCGAGATCACCGAGGGCGAGGGATTCGGTCCGCTGCTGAAGTACACCCCCGCGCCGGGACTGACCTCGCTGCGCGCGGCGATCGCGGCACGAGACGGCGTCGACGCCGAGCGCGTGCTCATCACGAACGGCGGCGCGCACGGACTCGCCCTCGCCGTGCTCAGCGTGCTCGATCCCGGTGACACGATCCTCGTGGACGACCCGGTGTACCCGCTCTTCCTGCGGGTGCTCGACCTGATCGGCGTGAACGTCGTCCCGCTGCGGGTCGGCGCAGACGGCATCGACACCGAGGAACTCGAGCAGCGTCTGCGCGACGGCCTCCGCCCCAAAGCGCTGTTCACGGTGCCGACATTCCAGAACCCCTCTGGCGTCACTTTGAGCGACGAGCGGGAGTCCGCGCTCGTCGCGCTCGCCGAGCAGTACGGCTTCGTCGTGATCGCCGACGACCCGTACCGCGCCATCGCGTTCCCCGGAACCACGGTTCCGACGCGCACGGCGTTCCGCGACTCCGACCACGTGCTCGCCGTGAACACCTTCTCGAAGACGCTCGGCCCCGGCCTGCGCCTCGGATGGATCGTGGTGCCGACCGTGCTGACGGAGCGCGTCACCTGGCTGCGCAACCGCCTCGACGGGCAGACCAGCGGCATCCTGCAGGCGGTCGTCGAGCGGATGCTGGCCGACGACCGGCTCGACCCATCGATCACCGCGGCCGGCGCCGGCTATGCCCGCAAGGCGATCGCGCTGACCGCGGCGCTGCGCTCGGAGTTCGGCGATGCGGTCGAGGTCGCGGATCCGCATGGCGGCTTCTTCGCCTGGGCGCGGTTCGATGGCGACATCGACTTCGCGCAGCTGTTCGAGCGCGCGCAGGACCTCGGCGTGACCTATCAGCGCGGGGAGTGGTTCGCGGCATCCGGCGACGCGTTCCGAGGTTTCGCCCGGCTGTCGTTCTCGGAGGTGAGCGAGCACGACCTGACCGAGGGCGTCTCCCGTCTCGCGCAGGCATGGCGGGGGCTGAGCGGGCGGGGCTGAGAGTCGGACGCGCGCTCTAGACTTGGGTCATGATCGACCTCGCACTGCTCCGCGAAAACCCGGAGATCGTCCGCCGTTCACAGGCTGCCCGTGGCAACGACCAGGCAACCGTCGACGTCGCACTCGAGGCCGATCGATCGCGGCGAGCCGCGCTCACCGCGTTCGAGGAGCTGCGGGCAGAGCAGAACGCCTTCGGCAAGCAGGTCGCGAAGGCTCCCAAGGAGGAGAAGGCCGCCCTCGTCGCGCAGGTGAAGGAGCTCGCGGAGCGGGTCAAGCAGGCGCAGCAGGCGGCGGGCGAGGCAACGGATGCCGCAGCCGCAGCGCTCGCCCGCATCGAGAACGTCGTGATCGACGGCGTCCCCGCCGGTGGCGAGGCGAACTTCGTCGAGCTGCGTCGCGTCGGCGAGGTGCCAGCGTTCGACTTCGAGCCGCGCGACCACCTGGAGATCGGCGAGATCCTCGGCGCGATCGACATGGAGCGCGGGGCGAAGGTCTCCGGCGCACGCTTCTACTTCCTCCGCGGCATCGGCGCACGCCTCGAGATCGCGCTGATGAACCTCGCGCTCGACAAGGCGCTGCAGAACGACTTCGTGCCGCTGATCACCCCGACGCTCGTGCGGCCCGAGATCATGCAGGGCACCGGCTTCCTCGGCGAGCACGCCGATGAGGTGTACCACCTCGACAAGGACGACGACCTGTACCTCGTCGGCACGAGCGAGGTCGCCCTCGCCGGCTACCACAAGGACGAGATCGTCGATCTGTCGCGCGGTGCCCTGCGCTACGCCGGCTGGTCGACCTGCTACCGCCGCGAGGCCGGCTCGCACGGCAAGGACACCCGCGGCATCATCCGTGTGCACCAGTTCAACAAGCTGGAGATGTTCGTCTACACGAACCCCGAGGATGCCGAGGCCGAGCATCTGCGCCTGGTCGCCCTGCAGGAGGAGATGCTGACCTCGCTCGGGCTCTCCTACCGTGTGATCGATGTGGCCGCCGGCGATCTCGGATCCAGCGCCGCCCGCAAGTACGACATCGAGGCCTGGGTGCCGACGCAGGGCGCGTTCCGCGAGCTCACCTCGACGTCGAACTGCACCACCTACCAGGCGCGCCGACTCGATGTGCGGCACCGTCCGGCCGGCGACGCTTCGACGGGCTCAGGTGCCCAGGAGAAGAAGACCCAGCACGTCGCGACCCTGAACGGCACGCTCGCCACCACCCGCTGGATCGTCGCGCTGCTCGAGACGCACCAGCAGGCCGATGGGTCGGTGCGGGTGCCCGAAGTGCTGCGCCCCTACCTCGGCGGCCTCGAGGTGCTCCGGCCGGAGGGCTGGGTCGCAGAACCCGCCGAGGAGCAGGAGCCGACCGCATGAGCGCGTGGCTCGTCGGACTCGACGTCGACGGCACGATCCTGCTGCAGGACGAGACCATGAGCCCCGGCGTGCCCGAGGCGGTCGAACGCGTCCGCGATGCAGGGCACGTCGTGACGATCGCCACCGGCCGCAGCTGGATGGCCACGCGCCGCTACGTGGAGGAGCTCGGCATGACCGCCGAGTACGTCGTCTGCTCGAACGGCGCCGTGACGATGCGCCGCGTCGGCGACGAGTGGGAGCGCTGGAACGTCGAGACCTTCGACCCCCGCCCCGTGCTCGCGCTGCTGCAGGAACGCCTCCCCGACGCGCGGTACATGGTCGAACTCGCGTCAGGCCAGCGCCTGTACACCGAGCAGCTCGACGACTGGACGCTCGACGGCGGCCGCCGCGTGACCTTCGACGAGCTCGGCGCCGAGCCGGTCTCGCGCGTCGTGGTGGTCTCGCCGGGGCACGACGAAGAGGACTTCCACCGACTGGTGGCCGATGCCGGTCTCAACGAGGTCTCCTACGCGATCGGGTGGACCGCCTGGCTCGACATCGCACCGCAGGGCGTCGACAAGGGCACGGCGCTCGAGCAGGTGCGCACCGAGCTCGGGCTCGCAGGGGAACAGGTGTTCGTCGCCGGCGACGGCCGCAACGACATCGGCATGTTCGGCTGGGCGAGCTCGCTCGGCGGACGTGCGGTCGCGATGGGCCAGGCGCCGGATGTCGTGAAGGACGCCGCGACCGAAGTGACCGCGGATGTCGTCGACGGCGGTCTCGCACTGGCGCTGGACACGCTTCCAGCACCCGCCCAGGTGCACGCGGGAGAATAGAACTCGGCTAGACTCACGCGTTGTCGGCAGATTCGTCTGTCGGGAGGGTTGTCCGAGCGGCCGATGGAGCTGGTCTTGAAAACCAGTGGGCAGAGATGTCTCGTGGGTTCGAATCCCACACCCTCCGCAGTTCGAGCACGGTGACCCCGCACCGGATGCTGAATCGAAAGGTCACCGAGTGAGCGAGAAGACCCGACGCCGCACCATTGCGCGCCACGGCCAGCTGCCCACCCCGAGTTCCGTCAGTCAACTGCTGAAGTTCATCGCGATCGGCCTCGCGGTCGTCCTGGTGAGCGGGTTCGGTGTCGCCTCGTACGTCCTGTACGACCTGTCGAGCACGGTCGCGGCGAACGCCGTCGAACTCGAAGGCCAGGAAGCCGTGCCGCCGGACATCGGCGAGTACAAGGGCGGCTTCAACATGGTGCTCACGGGCGTCGACACCTGCGAGGAGAAGTACGCCTCGCTGTTCGGCGACCGCTGCAGCGGCAGCGACGCCGAGGGCTCGCTCAACGACGTGAACCTGCTGGTCCATGTCTCCGAGTCGCCGCGCCGCATCACCGTGGTCAGCTTCCCGCGTGACCTCATGGTGCCCATTCCGGAGTGCACCGACGAGGACGGCAACGTCCACTCCGCGATGAGCAAGCAGCCGCTCAACGTCGCATACTCCGATGCAGGGCTCAACTGCGTGGTGAAGACGATCTCGGCGATCAGCGGCCAAGAGGTCCAGTTCGCGGCATCCGTCACCTTCGGTGGCGTGATCGAGATCACGAACGCCATCGGCGGTGTCGACGTGTGCCTCGCGAATCCGATCAAGGACCGCTACACCGGCCTCGACATGGCAGCCGGCACGCACACCGTCGAGGGCCTGCAGGCGCTGCAGTTCCTCCGAACCCGACACGGCGTCGGCGACGGCAGCGACCTCGGCCGCATCGGCAACCAGCAGCAGTACATGTCGAGTCTCGCTCGCAAGCTCATCAGCGGCGAGGTGCTCGGCAACGTCCCGGTCATGCTCAAGCTCGCCAACACGGCACTCAGCAACCTCGAGGCGAGCACCTCGCTCGCGAACAACCCGATGACGATCGTGCAGATCGCCCTCGCGGTCAAGGAGGTCCCGTTCGAGGACATCGTCTTCGTGCAGTACCCGACGGGCGCGGATTCGGCGAACCCCAACAAGGTGGTGCCGAACACGAGCGCTGCCGAGGCGCTCTGGGATGCACTCGAGGCCAACGCGCAGCTGCAGATCACGCACGAGAACAACAGCAACGACGGCGTGATCGTCGAGGACCCGGCTCCGGTCGATCCGGGCACGACCCCGACCGAGGAGGCCGTGCCGGATCCTTCGGCCACCCCCGACAACGTCGTGGCGCTGCCGGACACGATCAAGGGCAACTCCGCCGCCCAGCAGACCTGCTCGAACGGCAACGTCCGCTAGTCGGACGAGGGCTCGGGCGCGGCCGGCTGCAGGGCATCGATCAGCGCCTCCATGATGGCGGGCATGTCGACGCTCGGGTCGATCATCCACTGCAGCTGCAGTCCGTCGGATGCGGCCTGGATGATGCGGGCGAGCGTGTCCGCATCGAAGGACGTCCGCCCGAGGCGCCCGGCGCCGAAGCTCCCGGCGAAGGTCTCGCGGAGGCGCTCACTGCGATCGAGGAAGTACCGGTGCGCCGGATGCTCCGGATCGGCCGCGTCGACAGCGAGACGCGAGAACAGCGCGACGAGTCCTGGAACCTCGGTGTTGTGGCGGATGACGTCGACGAAACCGGACTTCGCCTCTGCTGTGTCGAGGAAGGCCGGGTCCATGTCGTCGTGCTCGTCGCGCTTGCGGAGCACCTCGGTGAACAGCTCCTCCTTCGACCCGAAGTAGTGCAGGAGTGCTGCGGGTGTCACGCCGACGACCTCGGCGATCTCCTTGAGCGAGGCGTTCTGGTACCCCTTGCGGCCGATCACGTCGAGCGCGCTCTCGAGGATCTCCTCGCGTCGAGCGACGCCCTTCGCATACGAACCTCGTCGTGCCATGGTCCGAGCCTAATCCTGAACAACGTTTGAAATCTAATACTGAAGGACATATAGTTTTCGCAGGGACACCGCCGTCGCCCGCGAAAGGAAGACCATGACCGACATCTCGGCATCCGAACTCACCCTCGAGGAGAAGGCGTCGCTCACCAGCGGCGCGGACTTCTGGACCACCAAGGCCATCGATCGAGCGGGCATCCCCGCGATGATGATGACCGACGGCCCGCACGGGCTGCGCAAGCAGGCCGGCAGCACCGACCACCTCGGCCTCGCCGGCAGCGTTCCGGCGACCTGTTTCCCGCCGGCGGTCGGCATCGGCTCGTCGTGGGACCCTGAGATCATCGAGCGGGTGGGCGCCGCGATCGGCGTGGAAGCGGCGATCGAAGACGTCGCCGTCGTGCTCGGCCCTGGCATCAACATCAAGCGCTCGCCGCTGTGCGGTCGCAACTTCGAGTACTTCTCCGAGGATCCGATCGTCTCGGGCATCCTCGGGGCTGCATCGGTTCGCGGTGTGCAGTCGCAGGGCGTCGGCACCTCGCTCAAGCACTTCGCGGCCAACAACCAGGAGTTCGACCGTATGCGGGCGAGCTCCGACGTCGACCCGCGTCCGCTGCGTGAGATCTACCTTCGCGGCTTCGAGCGCGTCGTGAAGGACGCATCGCCGTGGACCGTCATGTGCTCGTACAACAAGCTCAACGGCGTCTGGACCTCCGAGGACCCGTGGCTGCTCACGAGCGTGCTGCGCGACGACTGGGGCTTCGATGGCCTCGTCGTCTCGGACTGGGGCGCGGTCAACGACCGTGTCGCCGGTGTCGCCGCCGGTCTCGACCTCGAGATGCCTGCCTCCGGTGGACGGACGGATGCGCAGCTGGTCGCCGCAGTGCAGGCCGGCGAACTCGCCGAGAGCGTGCTCGACACCGCGGCATCACGGGCGATCGACCTCGTGCGCAAGGCGGGGCAGCGCCCGGCAGCGAGCGGTCCGCTCGACGTGGACGCGCATCACGCCCTCGCCCGCGAGGCCGCCGGTCGTTCGATCGTGCTGTTGAAGAACGAGGGTGCGCTGCTGCCGCTCACGGCCGCGCAGCAGGTCGCCGTGATCGGTGCCTTCGCGAGCGAGCCGCGCTTCCAGGGTGCCGGTTCCTCGCTCATCAACCCCACGCGTGTCGACACCGCGCTCGACGAGCTGCGCGTCATCGGCGGCGACAACGTGTCGTACGCGCCCGGCTTCGCCGTGGCCGGCGGTGCCGTCGCCGCATCCGGACGCTCCGCCGAGGATCTGCGGGCTGAGGCAGTCGAGGTGGCCACCGCCGCCGATGTCGCCGTGGTGCTGCTCGGCCTCCCGGCCGCCGAGGAGTCCGAGGGCTTCGACCGCGACCACATCGACCTCCCGGCCGAGCAGCTCGCACTGCTCGACGCGGTCATCGAGGCGAACCCGCGCACGGTCGTCGTGCTCTCCAACGGGGGTGTGGTCGCGCTGCCCTTCGCCGATCGCGTGCCGGCGATCGTCGAGAGCTGGCTGCTCGGACAGGCCGGCGGCGGTGCCATCGCCGATGTGCTGTACGGGGTCGTGAATCCCTCAGGCAAGCTCACCGAGACCGTTCCCGTCCGCCTCGAGGACAACCCCTCATTCGGCAACTTCCCCGGCGAGTTCGGGCACGTGCGCTACGGCGAGGGCCTGCTGGTCGGATACCGCTGGTACGACGCCAAGGGGCTCGAGGTCACCTACCCGTTCGGGCACGGGCTCTCGTACACGACGTTCGAGTACGGTGCCGCGACGGCATCCGTGCGTGCGGACGGCGACATCGCCGTGCGGGTGGAGCTCACGAACACGGGAGACCGCGACGGCCGTGAGGTCGTGCAGGTCTACGTCGCTCCGGTGACGTCGACCGTGCAGCGCGCGCTCCGCGAGCTCAAGGCGTTCTCCTCGGTCGCGCTCGCCGCGGGGGAGAGCCGCACGGTCGAGCTCGTCGTGCGGCGCGAAGACCTGGCCTACTGGGACGTGCGCGTCGAACGCTGGGTCGTCGAAGGCGGCGAGTACACGATCGACGTCGCAGCCTCCAGTCGCGACATCCGCTCGTCCGTCTCGGTCGATGTCGCCGGCGACGAGGTGCAGATCGCGCTGACCATGAACTCCTCGGTCGGCGACGTGCTCGCGCACCCGGTCGCCGGTCCCATCGTGATGGGGGCGCTCGGCGGCCTCATGGATGAGCTGAACGGCGCCGACTCGTCAGCGGCATCGATGTTCCCGAACGACGATGCGATGCAGAAGATGATGGCGTCGTTCCCGATCGGCCGTCTCGTCGGCTTTCCCGGGGTCGACGTGACGTACGACCAGGTCGAGCAGCTGATCGCCGCCGCGAACGCGGGCTGACCAGGCGTCCGAGACCCCGGGTGCCCGCGCAGGTGCCCGGGGTCTCAGCGTCAGGAGCGCGGATCGAAGCGCACCGGCACGGGGTCAGCGCCACCGCACGCCTCCTCGAGGCCTGAACCCGGTTCGAGCGCCCAGTTCGTCTCTGCTCCCACGACCCGTTATGATGATCAGGTGCATCCGTGCTTTCGGGTCGGATGCCTGGAGACGTCGCATAGTCCGGCCGAGTGCACCACCCTGCTAAGGTGGAGTCCCCTCACGGGGACCAGGGGTTCAAATCCCCTCGTCTCCGCACTGAGGTCCTGATCAGGACTGGTTCTTCCTTCGCTCCTTCGCTGACCGCAGCTCATCCGCATAGGGTGGCCACATGGCAGATCGCGCAGACGTCCCGACGTCAACTCCCCTCGACGGCTGGCTGGCCGAGCTCGGTCGCCCGACCGGGTCGCCGGGTGGGGGATCGGCATCCGGTGTGATGCTCGCGATCGCGGCAGCGTTGCTGCGCATGGTCGCCGAGTACACCACCGATGACGCGCGCGCGACGGAGTGCGGTGAGCGGCTTGCCGGGCTGCGTCTGGACATCTTGCAGGCGGCGGAGTCGGACGGGATCGTCTCGGCAGAGTTCGGTGCCGCACTCGCGCTGCCGAGGGACGCTCCGGACCGCGACGACAGCGTACGGTCGGCAGCACTGGATGCGGCCGACTCTGCAGCACGGATCGGATCGATCGGCGCGAAGCTGCTGGCTGAGGCCCGGCTGCTCGTCGAGATCGGCAACCCGAGTCTCGTCGCCGATCTGGCTGTCGCCGTGGAAGCGCTCGGCGCCGGGCTGTCGGGCACGGTCATCAATGTGCGTGCGAACCTGCAGACGGCGCGGAAGCACGAAGCCGCATCGTCGGACCTCGAGGCGCTGCAGGCCGAGGTCGAGCGCCTCGTCGGCACTCGCCGCGCTGTCGCGGATATCGGCGCGGACCTCTCGCCGCGCCTCGACGCCTGAGCTCGTCCTCTGCCGGATCGTCCACGCGCCTATCCCGCGAAGGACGTACTGGCACGAGCATCCACTGCCTCCGGTTGGTTTACTGGTGGCATCCGTCCCCCGATCTCCGAGGTGAAGCATGACCATCACTGACTCCTCCGCCGCGCCCGCTGTGGACTCGACAGTCCCCGTCGTCTCGCACTGGATCGACGGCGCAGAGCGTCCGTCGACCAGCGGCCGCACCGCACCGGTCTACAACCCGGCGACCGGCGCTGTCCAGGCGCACGTCGCGCTCGCGGATCAGGCCGAGATCGATGAGGCCATCGCCTCGGCGGACGCCGGCTTCCGGGTCTGGTCGGGCTACTCGATCGCGAAGCGCCAGTCGGTGCTGTTCGCGTTCCGGGAGATCCTGAACGCACGCAAGAGCGAGCTCGCCGAGCTCGTGACCTCGGAGCACGGCAAGGTCGTCTCCGACGCGATGGGTGAGATCCTGCGCGGACAGGAGGTCGTCGAGCTCGCGACCGGATTCCCGCACCTCATCAAAGGTGCGTTCAGCGAGAACGCCTCCTCGGGCATCGACGTCTACTCCCTCAAGCAGCCGCTCGGCGTCGTCGGCGTGATCTCGCCGTTCAACTTCCCTGTGATGGTGCCGCTGTGGTTCGTGCCCATCGCGATCGCCGCCGGCAACGCCGTCATCCTCAAGCCCTCCGAGAAGGATCCGTCCGCCGCCCTCTGGCTGGCTCGCGCCTGGCAGGACGCCGGTCTGCCGGACGGTGTCTTCACGGTGCTGCAGGGTGACAAGCTCGCGGTCGACGGATTGCTCGAGTCGCCGGTCGTGCAGTCGATCTCGTTCGTGGGCTCGACCCCGATCGCGCAGTACATCTACGAGACCGCATCGAGGAACGGCAAGCGCGTGCAGGCGCTGGGTGGCGCGAAGAACCACATGCTGGTGCTGCCCGATGCCGACCTCGACCTCGTCGCCGACCAGGCGGTCAACGCCGGCTTCGGCGCGGCGGGCGAGCGCTGCATGGCGATCTCGGTCGTGCTGGCGGTCGAGCCAGTGGCTGACGATCTGATCGCGAAGATCACCGACCGCATCGCTGCGCTGAAGATCGGCAACGGTGCCGGCGTCGACGGTGTGGAGCCCGACATGGGCCCGCTGATCACCGACGTGCACCGCGACAAGGTCTCGGGGTACGTCGACATCGCCGAGGCCGACGGCGCGCGGATCGTCGTCGACGGCCGCGGGTTCACGGTCGACGGGCACGAGGACGGCTTCTTCTTCGGCCCGACGCTGATCGACGGGCTGCCGACGACCTCGCGCGCCTACACGGAGGAGATCTTCGGACCGGTGCTCTCGGTCGTCCGCGTCGAGTCGTACGACGAGGGTCTCGCGTTGATCAACTCCGGCGAGTTCGGCAACGGCACCGCGATCTTCACGAACGACGGGGGAGCGGCTCGCCGGTTCCAGAACGAGGTGCAGGTCGGCATGATCGGCATCAACGTCCCGATCCCCGTGCCGGTCGCGTACCACTCGTTCGGCGGCTGGAAGAAGTCGCTCTTCGGTGATGCGAAGGCGTACGGCGTGCACGGTTTCGACTTCTTCACCCGCGAGAAGGCGGTCACGGCGCGGTGGATCGACCCCGCGACGCGCAACGACTCCTCGCACGGCGGCATCAACCTCGGGTTCCCGCAGAACAGCTGACCCGCCCTTCCTTCCTCCCTTCCTTCCTGCCGACCCGGCCCTTTGTGCGCGAGCCACCCCCTTGCGAACGTGCACAAGGGGCCGGGTCGTCCTCAAGGGGGTGGCTCGACGAGGAGGGGGTGCGAGGAGGGGGTGCGGCGGGCGGGGATGGGAGGGGTGAGGGATACGGGGGAGCACAGTGTGCTCAGGCGCGGGTGAGCTGCAGCGCCGACCACACCTCCGCACGAGCCGCGAAGGTGTCGAGGTTCAGATCGAGCAGACCGCTCGCGGCATCCACACGGGCGCGCAGCGTGTGACGGTGGATGCCGAGGGCCTTCGCCGCGGGATCCCAGGCGCCGTTGTGCTCCAGCCACACCTCGAGCGTGCGGCGCAGATCGACCGGCGCGGATGCCTCGTGCAGCGGCAGCAGCATCCGCCTCGCGATGTCGTGCGCCCGCGTGCGCTCCAGGTGCCCGAGCAGACCAGCGTGCGCGAGTTCGTCGAAGTCGTTGACGGGCTGCGCGGGCGTCGACCTCGCCAGCGTCGTCTGCGCCTCCGACATCGCCTCCGTGAAGCGCTCCCACGTGGTTGCCGCCGAGAAGCCGGCGAGGCCACGATGTCGCGAGAGCAGGCCGAGGAGGTCGTCGCGGTCGTCGGCTGGCGTCACCGTCACGATCCGGTGCGCGTGCTCCGCGAAGAACAGCGCGCCCTGTCGCTCGCCGGCGACGAGCTCCAGCGCCGAATGCAGCGAGTGCGCGCCGCCCTCGTCGTCCTCGGGCGGCGCGATGAACCCGATGCGGATCGGGTCGGCCGGCAGCGGCCCCCAGAGATGCTCGACCGTTCGTTGGGCGACCCCGGTGACGCCGGCGATCAGCAGCTCGAGCACGCCCGATCGCAGTCGCCGCCGGGCATCGTCGAGGGTACGACTCTGCTCGAGCGCGATGCTCGCCAGCGCGATGACGGCCTCGACCAGATCCGCGCGGGCACGGTCGAGCGCTCCGGTCCCGGTGCCGACCGCGAGGATGCCGCGCAGGTCGTTCTGCTGTCCGAGGGTCTGCAGCGTGACCTCGCCGGCACTCTCGTCTGCAGCCGCGGCGAGGCTGATCCGCTCCGCCGCCGTGCGCCCGCGGGCCAGCATCCGCGCGACGGCGGCGTCGACCTCGGGCGCCAGCGCATCCGGGATCTCGCGCCTCGTCGGCACCCGCACCCGTGCGCCGGAGGCATCGAACAGCGCCACCCAGCACTCCAGGTTCCGCTCGAGCTCACGCAGGATCTCCGAGAGTCCATCGGGCCGGAGCGCCGCCCGCGCCACCGACCGCTGCGCCCGGAGCGAGCTCTCCAGCATCTGCCGGTCGTCATCGGCGACCGCGTCGGAGACGAAGCGGATGATGCCCATGAACGGGGTGCGCCGCGGCACCTCGAACAGCGGAAGACCCTGCAGCGCCGCAGCATCCGCAAGCTCTGCCGGGATGTGGTCGTGCACGATGCCGGTCGCGAAGCCGAGCGCGATCACACCGTGCTCGACCAGCCGCTGCACGTACGGTCCGGCCGGCGCGGGCTCAAGACCGCTGAACTGCACGCCGTCGGTGAGGAGCAGCCCGTCCGCGCCGATCCACGGCGTCGGGTCCGGCAGGTCGGATGAGTGCGCCCACAGCAGCGGATGCGCGAGCACCGCATCATCGACATCGCTGACCGGACCCAGGTCGAACCGGTCGTCGTCGATCAGGGCGCGAAGGGTGGCGGGCATCACCGCATCCTCGCTCACTGCCGTTCTGTCCGTCAAGCCGAGGGGCACTGTACGAACTGTCGCTTGGCGTCGGCTTCGGGTGCTGAGAGGATCGGCATACGCCGCAGATCCGAAGGACCCCTATGACGACCACCACGCCCTCCGCTGCCTCCACGCTCACCAACGCTGAGGTGTCGAACGCCGATCGTTCGCGCGTCTTCCACTCGTGGTCGGCGCAGGGTTCGCTCGCGCCGCTGCCGCTCGCCGGCGGATCGGGCACGACGGTGCGGGATGTCGAGGGCAACCGCTACCTCGACTTCTCGAGCCAGCTCGTCAACGTGAACATCGGGCACCAGCATCCGAAGGTCGTCGCCGCCATCCAGGCGCAGGCGGAGATCCTGACGACGGTGGCTCCGGCTCATGCGAACGCCGTGCGTGCCGAGGCTGCCCAGCTCATCGTCGACATCGCGCCGGAGGGCTTCGAGAAGGTGTTCTTCACCAACGGCGGCGCCGACGCGAACGAGAACGCGATCCGCATGGCACGCCTGTTCACGGGGCGCGACAAGGTGCTCTCGACCTACCGCTCGTACCACGGCAACACGGGTGCGGCAGTGGTCGCGACCGGTGACTGGCGCCGTGTGCCCAACGAGTACTCGCGCGGGCACGTGCACTTCTTCGGCCCGTACCTGTATCGCTCCGAGTTCTGGGCCACGAACCCGGAGGAGGAGTCCGCCCGCGCGCTGCACCACCTCGAGCGCGTGGTACAGGCCGAGGGCGCAGACAGCATCGCCGCGATCCTGCTCGAGACGATCCCCGGCACGGCCGGCATCCTCACCCCGCCGCCCGGCTACCTGGCCGGCGTGCGTGCGATCGCCGACCGCTACGGCATCCTGCTCATCCTCGACGAGGTGATGGCCGGCTTCGGCCGCACCGGGCAGTGGCTCGCCCTTGACGCGTTCGATGTGCGCCCCGACCTCATCACCTTCGCGAAGGGCGTGAACTCCGGCTACGTGCCGATCGGCGGTGTGATCATCTCGTCGGAGATCGCGCACCACTTCGACGAGCGCGTCTTCCCCGGCGGTCTCACGTATTCGGGTCACCCGCTCGCCGCGGCCAGCGTCGTCGCGACGATCAACGCGATGCGCGAAGAGGGCATCGTCGACAACGCCAAGCGCATCGGCGCCGAGGTCATCGGTCCGCGCCTCGAGCAGCTCGCCGCACGGCATGAGCTGATCGGCGAGGTGCGCGGCAGCGGCGTGTTCTGGGCTGTCGAGCTCGTCGAGGATCGCGACACCAGGGCTCCGCTCGCCGCCGCATCGATCGGTGCGCTCAAGAGCGACCTGCTGTCACGCGGCCTGCTGCCGTTCTTCGCCGACAACCGCATCCACGTGGTGCCGCCGTGCGTGATCACGGTCGAGGACGCGACCCGCGGGCTCGACATCATCGACGACGCACTTGGCGCTTTCCAGCGCTGAGCCGGCGACACAGGGGGTCAGAGCGCGTCGACCCGCACCGAGCGGGCGACGCCGACGACCTCGCAGTCCGTGTTGAGGTCGGCGACCCCGAAACGGATGAGCTCTCGGGAATCGGCGCGGTAGTCGGGCGGCGCGGCATCGAGCGTGCCGGCGTCGAGCAGGACGAACTCCGCCGATGTGCCGACGACGCGGAGCATGCCGGTGGGCAGGCACTGGACGGTCAGCTGGAATTCGGTCGGAGCGCTGTGCACCGTCGCGCCCGAGATCGACCAGGCGGTGAACTCGTTCGCGACCGAGGTGCAGATCCAGTTCTGCTGCGCGACACCGGTCACGCGGACCAGGCCGGTGTTCGCCCGAAGGTGCGGCGTCTGGCGCAGTTCGAGCAGGATGCCGACGGTCCCCGCCAGCACGTCGACGACGATGCGCGTGATCTGCGCGTCGTGCAGCAGGCTCGGTTCGAGGAACGGATCCTCGGTATCGGCGAGCACCGACGCATGCAGCGGCGCACCTGCAATCACATCGTTGACCTTCATGATTCGCCCTCCCCAGAAGCGGTCCCAGTCTTCGAGACTAAGTCGCCGGTGTTCACATACCTGGGATGGCGCTGTGATCATCATCTGACCGATCGCATCGGGTCAGAATGATCGGGTGGTGGCGGCAGCCCGGCACAGACGATGGAGGGGTAAGGAGGACCACATGATCGGTGCGCTCAATGCTCTGGTCGACCTGGTCGAGCGCGACGCGTCAGCGGACATCGACATCGTCGCATTCGTCCGCGAGCACGGCACGACCGAGTATCACCTGCGTCGGATGTTCTCGTCGCTCGCTGGCATGCCGTTGTCGGCGTACGTGCGTCGGCGGCGGATGACGCTCGCCGCGGCCGAGCTCGTCGGGGGAGCCCCGAACCTGCTCGACGTGGCGGTGCGCCATGGGTACGGGTCGGTCGAGGCGTTCGGACGAGCGTTCCGTGCGGTGCACGGGATCAGCCCGGCCGACGCGCGTCGTGACGGTGGTCCTCTCCGCACACAACCCACGCTCCGGTTCCGCCTGAGCGTCGAAGGGAGCATCCCGATGGACGTCACAATCACCCACCAGCCCGAGCTGGTGCTGGCCGGCCACGCCGCCCGAGTCCCGCTCATCCACGTGGGCGTCAACCCGCACATCCAGCAGCACATCGCCGCAATCGCCCCGGAGGAGCACGCGCGGCTCAAGGCGCTCAACGACACCGAGCCTCGCGGCATCCTCGCCATCACCGATGACATCGATCCGGATGCTCCGGAGGCCGCCGAGCTGACCTATCTGCACGGCGTCGCGGTGCAGCCGAGCACACCCGTGCCCGACGACCTCGATAGCATCCGACTCGACGCCGGTTCGTGGGCGGTGTTCTCGTCGACCGGCCCGTTCCCCGACACGCTGCAGACACTGTGGGCGGCGACGGCGACCGAGTGGTTCCCGTCGAACCCGTGGCGCCTGCGCGCTGGTCCGTCGATCGTCCGATACCTGGAGTTCACCGGCACGCACGCCACGTGCGAGCTGTGGCTGCCGGTCGAGGCGGCGTAGCGGCCGAGGGGGAGCGGGCGGCACCCGCTCTCCCTCGTCAGGCTCCGGGCCGCTGGCGGCGTGCGCGAGCGCCGAAGGCATCGAGTGCCTGCAGGATCTCGGTCGCCTGCCACTGCCGGTTGCGCCGACCGATGCTCGACTGCGACAGCACGCCCGATTCGGTGAGCTTGTCCACTGCAGCCTGGGCGGCAGGGCCGCTGACGTGCAGCTCGCGGGCGACGGTGCCGGTCGTGACGACGGGCTGCCGCAGCAGCACCTGCAGCAGTCTTCGCGCGGAGGAGTCGCTCCGAGCTCGAACCGTCGACTCCCAGCGCGCCGAGATCTCGGTGATCGCCCGCTCGAGCGTGCGCCCATTGGCGATCGCCGAGAAGGCGGCATCCGACATCGTCTCGATGATCGGGCGGACATCGCCCGCACGGTAGGCGTCGAGAGCGCGGAAGTATCCGGCTGTGTCGCCGAGCAGCCCGGCAGAGACCGGCACGGTGACGTTGTTCGTGACGCCGGTCGCTCGCAGCATCCCCTGGACCAGCGCTCGCCCGGTGCGCCCGTTGCCGTCGGGGAACGGATGGATGGTCTCGAACTGCGCGTGTGCGATCGCGATCTGCACGATCACCGGCAGGTCGTCGCGACGCGCGAATCGCATCACGTCATCCATCAGTGCGGGAACCCGGTCGTGGTGCGGCGGGATGAATGCCGCATGGTGCGGTGACACAGAGCCCCCGCCGATCCAGACCTGTTGATCGCGCCACTGACCGACGATTCCCGGATCGGACTTCTCGAGCAGGGCGCGGTGCATGGTCAGGATCGCCGCGGGATCGAGGTCGTCGGCGAGTGCGATCGCCGCCTGCATCGCTGCGACGTTCCCGACGATCAGACGTGCGTTCGGAGAACTGGATGCTCCGATCTCCGCGAGCGCGACCTGCTTCGCGCTCGACGTCAGGTTCTCGACCTCAGAACTCGACGCGCTCTCGGTGCGAAGCAGGATCGCGGAGAACGGTGCTGCCAGCGTGCCCACTTCGGCGTCGAACCGGGTGAGCTCGCGGCCGGCGTCTTCAGCGGAGGTGACGAGGTCGGTGGGAAGCGCAGCCGTCAGATCGGCGATGAGTGGAGGGACTGCGGCATCGTACGAGCCTGCGTCTGCGCGGATTCGTCGCCGTGAGCCGATCTCGTTGCCCGAACGGACCCACGGTCGAGGTTCATATGTGGTCGCCGGCCATGACGCGCCGCCATCCGGCTGAGTGATCTCGTTCGGCACGCGTTCCATACTTAAGGATAAGCGATTATCCTTAAGTATGGATAGTGTTCGTCAACGGATCTGAACGCTGTCGGTGCCGTCTGACACACTGAGGCGCACGACCCGAGGAGGCGCCGCATGTCCATCGATCTCAAGAAGACGCTCGATGCCTATCGGGCGAAGCGCGGCGAGTTCCGCGTCGTCGAGGTGCCGCCGATGCAGTACCTGATGGTCGACGGGGCAGGCGACCCGAACACCGCTGCGGCCTTCGCGGATGCCGTGACGGCGCTGTATCCCGTGGCGTACGGCCTGAAGTTCGCCGCCCGCAAGGAACTGGGCATCGACACCGTCGTGATGCCGTTGGAGGGCCTGTGGCACGCACCGGACATGGACGTCTTCACCGCGCGGCGAGACAAGAGCGCGTGGCACTGGACGCTCATGATCATGGTGCCCGATCACATCACCCGCGAGATGTTCGAGCGTGCGCTCGGCGGAGCCGCCGCGAAGAAGGATGCCTCACCGAGCCTCGGTACGGTGCGCCTGGAGACGCTCGAGGAGGGGCTCTGCGTGCAGACGCTGCACCTCGGCTCGTTCGACGACGAGGGGCCGACGCTCGACGACCTGCACCACCGGTTCATCCCCGAGCACGGGCTCGCGATGCGCGGCATCCACCATGAGGTCTACTTCAGCGACTTCCGTCGGGTGGAACCGGCGAAGCGACGCACGATTCTGCGTCAGCCGGTGACTCGCTTGACGTGAGGTGCGGGCCGGTCAGGCAGCGGCGGGCTTCTCGTTCCACAGCAGCAGGAAGGCGCCGAGGCCGATCATCATGCCGCCGCCGGTGGCCGACATCGCCGAGAGGCGGCGGGGCGAGCGCCCGAACCAGCTGCGGGCGGCACTCGCGAGCAGTACCCACACCGCGTCGCAGGTGACGCCGATCACGACGACGATCGCGCCGAGCACGAACAGCTGCAGCGGCACGGAGCCCGCATGCAGGTCGACGAACTGGGGGAGGATCGCGAGGAAGAACGCGATCGACTTCGGGTTGGTGACACCCACGACGAAGCCTTCGAGCAGCAGCCGCCATCCGGGGCGCGCCTGTCCGGCCTGCGCGATCGTCGCGGCGGCATCCTTGCGGTGACGGATCGCCTGGATGCCGAGGAAGATCAGGTACCCGGCACCGAGCACCTTCACCACCGTGAACAGGATGACCGACTGGGCGATGACCGTGCCGACGCCGAGGGCGACGCCGAGCACCAGCACGATGGATCCGACCGCGGTGCCGAGGATGCTGAGAAACCCGCCGAGGCGTCCGAGGGCGATCGAACGACCGATTGTGAACAGCACGGTCGGGCCGGGGATGACGACCATGATGAACGCCGCGGCGATGAATGCGAGGAGCGTGGACGCGGCGATCATGGTGCGAGTGTAGGGGCATATCGGTATATCGATGGACGTTACGAATCCGTGACGAAATGTGCCTATGAGAGTTCCCTGAGTGTCCACTATGAATGACCTGTGCGGCTGTGGCGCCGCGGTTCTTAGGAAGGATCACGCGCGTGCGTCGACTCTCTACAGCTGTGCTCGCGTCTGTCCTCGTGGCGGTTCTTGCAGGGCTCACGCCTGATACTGCCGCCGTCAGTGACGTGCTGGTCTCGACTGCTTCCGCGAGGGCTGCGGTGCCGGCTCAGGCTCGCGATATCCCGGACAACGGCGACCTTGGCGCCGACGATGTCGAGCGCCTCGGCGGAACGCCCACTGTCGCATCAGAACCGGTGCCCCAACTGCCGACCGGCGACTTCGCCCCGTTGCTCGATGAGGAGAAGATCGCGCCGATCGCACCCACCCGGCAGGCGGATCTCGGGTTGCGCCCGAGCGCCGATGACCCGCAGGAGATCCTGGCTGATGCCGCAGAGGGGTTGCCCGTCGTCGAGCAGGACACATACTCGAGCACATATGAGCGTCCGGACGGCACCCGCATCCTTCGTCAGTCCACCGTCCCGATCAACGTCGAGACTGACGACGGGTGGGAGGAGATCTCGACCGAGCTGAGCCCGGTCTCCGGGGGCGGCTGGGAAGTGGAGACCCACCCGCTTGCCCCGGCGTTCGCCGAAGCCGCGGATGACACGAACGCGCTGACCGTCACCGGTGACGGTCACGAAGTTGGATTCACGCTGAAGGGTGCCGCTGGGGGAAACCCGGAAGTGCGGTCGAGCGCGAGCGAAACCCCGAACGACACCCTGATGTTCGACCACGTCAAAGCGAACACCGACCTCCAGTACATCGTCGAGAGCGGAGGCGTGAAAGAAGCGCTCATCCTTAACGATGCGCCGATGACGTCGTCCTGGTCGTGGCTCGTCGATACTGAGTCGCTGACGCCGCAAGCCGCTGAGGGAGGGCGCGTCGACTTCGTCGATGAGGCCGGCGAGGTCATCATGCACATCCCGGCTCCGGTCGCTTGGGATTCGTCCGGTGCGGAGGAGGAGTCGTCGGACGTGCTGATGAATCCGACGATGAGCCTCACGCAGGTCGACGGGTCGACGTGGCGCTACACGATCGAGGTCGACCGTAAATGGCTGACGGCTGAGGAACGGGTGTACCCGGTCTACATCGACCCCACCATCCAGCGCGGTCCGAACTATGCGTACTCGATCAAGTCGGATGGCAGCGTCTTCAATGGGCAGCTGCACGTGGGGAACACCCGGCAGAACAACCAGAACTACTTCTGGAGAGCCTTCGCGCGCTACGACTACAGCGACATCCCAGGCAACTTCATCGGCGACGCGCAGATCGGGCTCGCGTACGGCGGTCAGGGCACGACGACGCATCAATCCGGCGAGATCAGCCATGCGAACTGCATCGGCTATGACTGCACGGGCATCGGCGTCACCTCCTACGGGCTCAGCAACGGCTCCACATGGACCGAGGGCGATGGCGTCCGGACTCGTCTCGCGACGGCCTTCGCTCAGGGGGACACCGGCGTCACATTCATGCTGCGCGGCGCCGAGAACGGCTCGTATACGCATAAGACGCTCGGAACGGAATTCTTCGCCGCGTACTGGCCGTATCCGACGGTGGCGCAGGCATCGCCTGCCAACAATTCGACGGGGACCTCGCTGACCCCGACCCTCACCCTCACCGGCCAAGGATACGCCCCGAACTCGACTCCGAGCTACTGGTTCAAGGTCTCGCCGAACCCTGATATGTCAGGCCATGTCTGGGAGACGGGATGGATCGCGGCCAAGCAGGCGACCGTGCCCGAAGGGGTGCTGCAGCCCGGTACGAAGTACTACTGGCAGGTGCGCACGGCGGACGGCTACAACGGGCAAGGCGGACAGTCGACGGACCGATGGAGTGCCGGCGTCTGGAACCTCACGACGCAGGTGGTGCCACCGACACCGCTCGACGCGACGGCGACGCCCGGGAACAGCAGCGGCCAGCCGCAGACGCTCACGACGCTGACGCCCACGCTGCAGGTCGATGCAGTCACCGACCCGGACAATATCCCTGCCGGGGCACAGGTCAAGTACGAGTTCAAAATCGCAACCGGTGCCGACGGCAAGTCTGGTGCCGTCTTCACGTCGGGTCTCATCGCAGCCGACCCTGACGGCAAGGTCAGGTGGACTGTGCCGGAGGGGACGTTGCGTGACGGCAACATCTACTCGTGGATCGTGCAACCGACGGACGGGCTCGGCAAGAACACGACGCCCACATGGGTCAAGAAGATCAAGATCGACATGCGACTCGGATCGTCGGGCCCCTCGCCGTTCGACTCGACGGGGCCGGTGACCGTGAATCTCGCGAACGGCAATGCGAATCTTTCGTTCTCATCACCGCTCGTGAACACGCTGGGCGGCCCGATGGGCATGTCGTTCAGCTACAACTCGAACACCGCCGGTGTCTCGAACCGTGGCCTGACCGGCTCGTACTACGACGGACGTGACGCGGCGGGGAACATCCCCACGACTCCGGACGGATTCACGTTCGCAGGGAAGACGCCGTTGATGGTTCGCACTGATTCTGCGCTTTCATTCGATTGGGCGTCGGGTTCCCCAGGACCTGCCTTGGCAAACGATTACTTCATGGCGCAGTGGTCCGGTTTCGTTCGGGTTCCACACGCCTCCTCGCAGTGGCGCTTCGGCGTTCGGCATGACGATGGCGTTCGGCTACGGATCAACAACACCACCGTGCTCGACGGCTGGGCCGCCCCAGTGACGAGCGCGGCATGGTCCGGGAATCTGAACCTGGCCACCGCAGAGGTGCCGATCCAGCTCGATTACCGTGAGTTCAACGCTGGGGCGTATCTCGAACTCTGGGCGGACGACCTTGCTGACAGCGAAGGCCCTGTCCTGGTGCCTGCATCGTGGTTCACCACCTACCGCACGACGATGCGCGAGGGGTGGTCCGCCTCGACGCCGATCACGGGCGACACGACGGCCTGGGCGAGGGCGACGATCGAGCCGCAGGCAGTCATCCTCACGGACATCACGGGCACCGCGCATACCTATACCCGCACGTCGACCGGTGGATACACGCCACCGGCTGGCGAGTACGGGGTCGTCTCGATCGACGGCGCAGGCCGCGTCGTCTTCACTGATGAGGGTGGCACCGTCTATCAGTTCGCGGCGAGCGGGGATGTGGAGTCCGCGACGTCTCCGGCGGACGGCCAGAAGCCCGCGGCGCCAGTGACCATCTACAACCCTGATGGAACGACGAAGGAGATCGTCGATCCGCTGTCGAAGGACGGATCCACGTACCACCGCAAGATCGGGTTCGTGTATCAGAACGCGGCGCAGAACGTCTGCCCGACGTTACCGCCGAACTACTATCCGGCGCGTGCCGGCTCGCTGTGCCAGATCACGTATCCGGCTCTCGGCTCGGGTGAGGTCCCGGTGACGAACCTGTACTACTCCGGCGGCCAGTTGTGGATCATTGAAGACCCCGGGTACGAACGGACGATCTTCGGATACGACAGTCAGAACGTCCTGACGAGCATCACCGACTCGGCCGCCAACGATTATCTGCTGGCCTCGCCGACACCACCGCTGGGACCGCTGCCTGAGACAGAGATCACGTACACCGGGGGTCGGGTGAGCTCTGTGACCCTGCCCTCGACAGATCAGGGCGCCACGCAGCGCATGAAGAAGTTGTACGCGTACGACATCCCGAATCGCCGCAGCACGGTCACGGTCGACGGCGTTGCGAACTCGACGAGCGCTGTCACCTATGACTCGGTCTGGCGGCAGACGACGGCCACGAGCCCGATGGGCGTGACGACGAGTCAGGAGTGGCACCCCACCAAAGATCTGGTGCTCTCAGGGACGGATTCGCTCGGACTGAAGTCCACCACGGTCTATGATCCGTCGACCGATCGGGCGACCGATTCCTACGGATCCGCGCCCGCGGCGTGCTTCCAGCCGAATGGCCGACCGGTCGCTGCACCCGTCACCACAAGTGGATGCGGCATCCTCCCGTCGCACACGTCGACGACCTATGACGGCGGGATGCAAGGGCTCCAGGCGACCTATTACGCGAATGAGAGTCTGAGTGGGAAGCCGTCGCTCATGGGGCTTGGCATCGGTGGCCCAGCGGGCACCGTGGACCGTGACTGGTCGACGGCATCGCCTGGCACAGGAATCCCAGCCGATCACTGGTCGTTGCGAATGACAGGTCGCGTGACGTTCCCGACGGCTGGACAGTACACGTTCGTCATCAACAGCGACGACGGTGCCCGAGTCTGGGTTGGCGACACTCTCCTCGTCGATCAAGGGCAGGGCCCTCCGGGCGAACGCGTCGGCTCGCCGATCACCGTTGCGGCAGGGGAGACACGTCGCATCCGTGTCGAGTATCGCGACTATGTGCACACCGGGTCGCTGCAGCTCAAGTGGCGCACTCCGTCATCGGGGACCACGGCATCGATCGTGCCCGGCACGGCGTTGCGGCCCGATTACGGTCTGGTCACGCGCACGACGACGGATGACTCGACCACGGCGTCAGGTGCGGTCGCGCCGTCGATCACGTCGGCGATGACCTACCAGCATCCGTGGCTCGGTCAGGCGACGGCCGGCACGGTCGATCCCGACGGACTCGCGCTCACGACGGCGACGACGTTCGAGCAGCCCGGCGGTTCCGGGTGGTTGCGGCGCCTGACGCGCACGCTGCCAGCGGGCGGCACCTCGGGTGCGCCCGCGACGGCGAAGACCACGAGTGCGTACTACGGCGATCTCGAGGTCGCGCCGGCGGTTTGCGGTATCCCGGCGGGCACGCGGCAGTTCGGGATGACGAAGTCGGTGACCGGGCCGACGCCCGCAAGCGGAGGCGCGATCTCGACCCAATACGCCTACGACGCGTGGGGGCGGACGGTCGGCACGAAGACGACCGGCGACGCGGCGTGGTCGTGCACGACCTATGACGCCAGGGGCACGGTGACATCGACGAGTGTGGCCGGCCCAGCTGGCACCCCGGCGGTGACGAGTTCGACGACGAAGACGGAGCGCATCGCTAACGGCGGGTACATCTTCACGACGACCGGTGCCACGATCGCCGGGTCGCCGAACAATTCGACGATCACGACCGTGACCGATCTGCTCGGCCGCACGGTGAGTTACGCCGATGTGTGGGGCACGGTGACGACGCCGACGTATGACCCGGCATCGGGGCGGGTGACCCAGGTCTCGACGACGCCTGCGGGCGGTGCCGCGTCGGTCACGGCGTACACGTATGACGCTGACGGCAAGGTGAAGACCGTCACGGTCGGTGGGCAGCAGTTGGCGAGTGTGACGTATGACGCGTTGCAGCGGTTGCAGAAGGTGGTGTATCCGGATGGGTCGGCGTTGAACAGCATCGGCCGTGATCAGGCGCAGCGGGTGATCGGGCAGCAGTGGCTGGTCGCGGGGCAAGCCGTATCCGACACCGTGGTGCGGTCGCAGTCGGGTCGTGTGGTGAAGCAGCAGTCGACGACGGGGTCGACGTCGTATTCGTCGACGTATGGGTACGACACTGCTGGGAGGTTGGTGTCTGCGGCGATTCCGGGGCATCAGTTGTCGTATGCGTTCGCGGCGTCGGGTGGGTGCGGTCCGAATGCTGCGGCTGGGTTGTCGGGGAACCGGACGGGTTCGACGGATGTGTGGACGGCGCCCGGCGCGGCTGCGGTGACGACGTCGACCGTGTCGTGTTTCGATTGGGCGGATCGGTTGCTGTCGACTGCGGTGACGGGTGCGGTTCCGGGTGCGACGAGCGTGGCGGATGGTCTTGCGGCGGCGGAGATCACGTATGACGTGCGTGGGAACACGACGCGGTTGGGGGATATGCGGTTCTCGTACGACGCGGCGAACCGGCATGTGGGGACGACGTACGACGATGGCACGACCGTGCAGATCGTGCGGGATGCGACGTCGCGGATCGTGTCGCGGACGGTGGATCCGGCTGGTGCTGCACCTGCGGTGACGACGCGGTATCTGTATGGTGCTGGTGGTGATGCGGCGTGGGGGCAGAAGGTCGGGTCTGATCTGACGGTGAGTGTCGGGTTGCCGGGTGGGGTGTCGTGGACGAAGCAGGCGGGGACGGTGACGTGGTCGTTCCCCGGTTTGGGTGGGCATGGATTGATCACGCGCACGGGGACGACGACGAGCGGGTTGTTGTTGTGGGATCCGTTCGGGCAGCCCGTGGACACGACGACCTTCGCGATCGGAACGGCCGCGTCGGATGACACGGGCCAGGTCGCGGGGAACACGTTGTGGCATCAGGGGGCGTTGAAGCCCGCGGAGTCTGCGGGGTCGGCGTTGGTGGTCGAGATGGGCGCGCGACTGTACGTCCCAGCTCTCGGGCGGTTCATCCAGGTCGACCCCATCGAAGGCGGCGGGTACAACAACTACGTGTGGCCACCGGACCCGATCAATCAGCACGACCTGAGCGGCAACATCATTCAAGTGCTTCCCGTTCTCATCATTGGGCTGGCACTCGCGGCCATCTTGTTCGTGGTGGCCTACTACATGCGGACCACGGTGAGCATGCCGCGGCTACCTACCATCAACATCTCGATGCCGCAGTTCAAGCAACCAACGCCCAAGAGCGCACAGGCGGCGCCTTTTGCTCGACCGATTCCGCGACCGGTGACAACAAACTATCGCGACGACAGCAGGTACAAGGTGTACGAGATATTTCGGACTGGGACGGGCGAGACCTGGAAGTACGGCATTACAAGTGGTGCGCCATACGAAATGCGACCGCAGTCTCAATTGGGCGCCTGCGCGGCATATTTTGGAAGTTGCAGTTTCGAGTGGAAGACCAAAACGCCGGTAACGGGATATTACACTGCACGTGTTATTGAGTATGGATATATAATGGACTACTACCAGGAGAACGGGCATTGCCCGCCGGGGCAGCTCCTAAGCTGCAAGTGATGAACTAGCTAGAACAAATCATGATTGAACCGGATGAAGTATAGGATATGTCGTGACTTATGAAACCGAGGCAGGTTTCCCTCCCGTTCAAGGGTATGCCTTGAGAGTCCTGTTTCGACGGGGCCGTCGATTCGACGACTACGTGCTCTTTCAGCCGAATAGCGAAAGCCGAGACGGCGTTGAGGATCCTCCTGGCGGCGAGCACCGGATATTATCCCATTCGCCGATTCGGACACATCCAGGATTCGGTCCGGTGCTAGTAGTCGACCGTGTTCTTGAAAATCTTTTCGACGACGCTGCCAGATGGGTCGAGTTCGCCACCACTGATCTCATAGCAGGGGCACGCACAGATGATCCGAGTCGAGACCCCATGTCTGAGGAAGATTTTTGGCAATTGATTAGCTTGTTGGATGGAGAGATCGAGCACGAAGGAATTGCTAAGCTGATCGAAAGTCTGAGCGCGCTTCCACCGCTACGCCTTGAGGCATTCCGTGACTCACTCTGGATAAAGCTTCACGAGCTCGACCACCCTGGTAACACGATACGATTTGGCGGCACTAATGACGGAATGTTGAGCGCTGACGCGTCCCTGTATTATCGGTGCGAGATCGTTGCGAGGGGTAGACGAGCCTTCGTTTCTGCGGTGGAGAGTCCGAAGCCTGGTACAGGGCTGGACGGGTCCACGGGCGAACGGCTCTTGTCGGTCGTTGATAGTTCGTCCCGCCATAAGCTTGTAGATGCCGACGTCAACATTGAGACTGGGACGAATCGCGCGCACTGGCCTGAGGCCTCGAATGCCGACAGCTTCTGGATGAATCGACCTAGCCTGAGCCCCTTTTCTCCTCGCATTAAAGATGTGGCATACGCGCGACGGGACGAAATCGCGTTGCGGCTCAATTTCACTTCTTTTGTGGGGTATGCCCGCGGAGATGACGGACACGTCCGTGAGCTCATGGGAAGCGTAATGGCCGAGACATTTGCGAACGCACGCAGCGAAGTCACCGAGTTTCTTAGGTCGCGCCTAGATCCAGGCGAGATACTTGATGAGCACCTGATTGTCTGGCAAAGCGGGCTCGTAGCTGTATCTGATGGTGCCAGCATGACCGGACTCAGTCGTCGGCGCTCCTTATCGATTGATGACTACATCGACCGGTATTACATCGGTTCCGAGTCCGGCCTCCACGATCGCTAGGAGCGCAGGTGGATAGCCATCGGTACTGCCGAGTGTGCGGCTACGAGCCGGCCGATCCGCCCTGGAGCGCAGATGGTCGCATGTCGACGTTCGACATCTGTATGGTCGGATCGGCGCCAGTGGGCGGACGGCCTATCGACCGAACAGCGACTTGCCCGGGCGTGGCTGCGGACGTAGCCGGAGGCTGGCTTCGTCGGCGTAGATAGACACGGGGAGCGTGGTGTGAGTCCGAACCAGGTGGATGCTCTACGCAGTACGCAGTACGCAGTACGCAGTACGCAGTACGCAGTACGCAGTACGCAGTACGCAGTACGCAGTACGCAGTACGCAGTACGCAGTACGGGCCGTTGACGACGATTGTTCGCAACATCGCTTCGGCGGTGGCGGCCTTCGCCGGGCTGGTGTGTCTGATCCTCCCGTCCTTGCAGGGTGTTCCGACACCGAATGCGATCTTCTTCGGCGCCATGGGGCTGGTTCTGCTGGGACCATTCATTTTCAGTGCACTCCGGTGGCGAGGGCTCGTCAGACGCGCGGCGCGAGCGGCGCAGGCAGCGGGTGCATCCGACGGGTTCGCCTTCATGCTGGCGGAACTTGGGCGAACCGAGGGGGCATTAGAGCGAGTATCTGCGTTGCGGATGGGTTCTTGTCGCTTCCGACCGCCTGCTGATCTCCGGCCGGCAGGGAGCGCTTGGTGTCGGTGCCGGTTCCCAAACGCGGGAGTTGTGGGTGGCCGACATCGTCGAGGTCTACCGAAGCGAACCCACGAGCATGTCGTATGCCGCTCTCGTCGTGGAACTGGCTTCCGCCGAAGCGAACCTCTTCACGGTGACGCCGGCGAGCGGGTCGGGTCTGCGTGGTCCGACGGACGACGAGGTCGACGCCGCAGTGGCGAGCATCCGATCACGCATGGAGCAGTCGCCTGAACGCGGACCTTCTCGATGAACGGTCTCATTCGTGAGAACTTCAGCACTGGTATCGATGCCGCACGCGCCTGACCTGCCGCGAGAGCCGATCGATAGTAGCCGTTGGATGTCGATTCTGGCAACGGCATTCCCATCTTGCGTACGGACGCATACCGTGAGGGGCATCAACAGAAAAAGGAGTCCGCATGTCTGCGAAAGCCCCCACCGCTCCTGAATTCGAATCTGCAGGCACTGACGCCACTCCCGAGGAGAAGAGCGCTCCTGCCGAGGCTCTGTACGAGCGTGTCGACCTCGACCGTTATGCAGTGCTGAGCGACGGGCCCGTCGGTTACGTCGAATGGGTGTCGCCGGTGTTCGTCTGCTACTTCGGGAGCCCGTATCTGAACTCGGAGGAGATCGCGCAGACGCACGATTTCCACGAGGCCGTGCAGGTCGTGCTGGACCGCGCCGCTGCCGTGCGTCTCCGGAAGCGCGCCCTGTGAGCCACGACGTCTGGCCCGGTTCGCCGTACCCCCTCGGGGCGACCTTCGACGGACAGGGCACGAACTTCGCCCTGTTCAGTGAAGGCGCCGACCGCGTCGAACTCTGTCTCTTCGATGAGGACGGCTCCGAGGAACGAGTGCCTCTGACCGAGTTCGACGCGTTCGTCTGGCACGGCTTCTTCCCGTCGGTGCAGCCCGGCCAGCTCTACGGCTATCGGGTCTACGGCCCTGACAAGCCGGCAGAGGGCAAGCGCTACAACCCGCACAAGCTGCTGCTCGACCCGTACGCCAAAGCCGTGTCGGGTCAGATCGAGTGGGGCCAGTCGCTGTTCGGCTACGACTTCGGCGACCCGGATTCCCGCAACGAAGAGGACTCTGCCGCGGCGATGGTGAAGGGCGTGGTGATCAACCCGTTCTTCGAATGGGCCGGCGACCGTCTGCCGAAGACCCCGTATGCGCAGACCGTGATCTACGAGTCGCACGTGAAGGGCCTCACCTTCCGGCATCCGGACATCCCCGACGATCTGCGCGGCACCTACGCCGGCATCGCGCACCCCGCCATCATCGAGCACCTCCTGCACCTGGGGATCACCGCGATCGAACTCATGCCGGTGCATCAGTTCGTGAACGACTCGACGCTCCAGGACAAGGGGCTCTCGAACTACTGGGGCTACAACACCCTCGCCTTCTTCGCCCCGCACAGCGAGTACTCGTCGAGCGGCAAGCTCGGCCAGCAGGTGCAGGAGTTCAAGGCCATGGTGCGCGCCCTGCACGCGGCCGGCATCGAGGTCATCCTCGACGTCGTGTACAACCACACGGCAGAGGGCAACCACCTCGGCCCCACCCTCTCGATGCGCGGCATCGACAACGAGGCTTACTACCGCCTCGAAGAGGACCGCCGCTACTACACGGACTACACCGGCACCGGCAACAGCCTGAACGCCGGCAGCCCGCACGCGCTGCAGCTCATCATGGATTCGCTGCGGTACTGGGTCACCGAGATGCACGTCGATGGCTTCCGCTTCGACCTCGCCTCGACCCTCGCCCGCGAGTTCTACGACGTCGACAAGCTGTCGACGTTCTTCGAGCTCGTGCAGCAGGACCCGGTGGTCTCGCAGGTCAAGCTGATCGCCGAGCCGTGGGACGTCGGACCCGGCGGATACCAGGTCGGCAACTTCCCGCCGCAGTGGACCGAGTGGAACGGCAAGTACCGCGACACCGTGCGCGACTTCTGGCGCGGCGAGCCGCAGGCACTCGGGGAGTTCGCCTCGCGCCTCACCGGCTCCGCCGACCTGTACGAGCACTCCGGTCGCCGGCCGGTCGCCTCGATCAACTTCGTCACCGCGCACGACGGCTTCACGCTGCGCGACCTCGTGTCGTACAACGAGAAGCACAACGACGCCAACGGCGAAGACAACAACGACGGCGAATCGCACAACCGCTCCTCCAACATGGGGGTCGAGGGTCCGACCGATGACGAGGCCATCAACCGGGCGAGGGCTCGACAGCAGCGCAACTTCCTCGCGACGCTGCTGCTCTCGCAGGGTGTGCCGATGATCGCACATGGCGACGAGCTCGGCCGCACCCAGGGCGGCAACAACAACGGCTACGCACAGGACAACGAGATCACCTGGGTCGACTGGGATGCCGCCGACCACCCGCTGATCGAGTTCACGGCTGCGGTCACCCGGCTGCGTCGTACGCACCCGACCTTCCGGCGCAGTCGTTTCTTCGACGGTCGTCCGGTGCGCGCTGAGGACGGCGAACGGATCCCCGACGTGGTCTGGCTGCGGCCGGATGCGGTGCCGATGGCGCCGGAGGACTGGGACTCGGGCTTCGGGCTCGCCGTCGGCATGTTCCTGAACGGGCACGGCATCCGCGAGAAGGATCTGCGGGGCCGACCGGTCACGGATCAGAACTTCCTCGTGTACTTCAACAGCGGTGACGAGCCGGTCGAGCTGACCCTGCCGGACGACCGCCACGGCGCGAGCTGGCAGGTCATGATCGACACGGCAGGTGAGCGCGGCAACGAGTCGGCGGTCGCTGCGGGCGGCGACATCGAGCTGCATGCGAAGTCGCTGCTGGTGCTGTGCGAGGTCGACGCCGAAGAGGTCGACGTCGACGACTCCGTGAACGCGTCGCTGCGGGTGCAGAACGAGCAGTCGGCGATCTCGTCGCCTGCCCCGACCGCGGAGCACCGCGCGTGACCCGGCGCCCGATCTCGACCTACCGCCTGCAGATCCGCGCCGGGTTCACGCTCGACGATGCGGCCGCAGTCACGCCGTATCTGCGCGAGCTCGGGGCATCGTGGGCGTACCTCTCGCCGTTGCTCGCTGCGACACCGGGATCGGATCACGGGTACGACGTGGTCGACCACTCGCGCATCGACGAGAGCCGCGGCGGGGAGGCCGGACTGCGGCACTTCGCCGAGGCCGCGCGAGCCGAAGACCTCGGCATCCTGATCGATACGGTGCCCAATCATGTGGGCGTGTCGGTGCCGCGCGAGAACCCGTGGTGGTGGGACGTGCTGCGCCTCGGCCGCGCCTCTCGGCACGCGGTCGCGTTCGACATCGACTGGCGCCTCGGCGCGGGCAAGGTGCGACTGCCGATCCTCGGGTCGGTTCCCACCGCCGCGATCGACAACGGCGAGATCGTGGTCGACACGACGCCGGCCGAGGATGCTCCAGACGGCATCCTGTCGTATTTCGAGCACGTGCTGCCGCTCGCACCGGGCACCGGCGAGCTGAACGGCGACCTGCCGGCGCTGCTCGCCGCGCAGAACTACGAGCTGCGCTTCTGGCAGGACCAGAACGCCGAGCTCAACTACCGCCGATTCTTCGCGGTGTCGGAGCTCGCCGGCATCCGCGTCGAGCTGCCCGACGTCTTCGCCGAGTCGCACCACGAGATCGTGCGGTGGCTCACGGAAGGGCTCGCCGATGGCTTGCGCATCGACCACCCGGACGGACTCGCCGACCCAGGGGCGTACCTCGAGCAGCTCGCCGACGTCACCGCCGGCGCGTACACGCTCGTCGAGAAGATCCTCGAGCCCGGCGAGACGCTGCCCTCGTGGTGGCGCACTGACGGCACCACGGGCTACGACGCGCTCGCCGAGATCGACCGGCTCTTCGTCGATGCGGACGGCGTCGAGGCTCTCACGCACCTGGACGCTCGGCTTCGTGCCGACACCGGGCTCGACGCGGCGCTGGCGTGGCCCGACCTGATCCGCTCGACCAAGCGCATGATCGCCGACACGCTGCTGCAATCCGAGGTGCGCCGTCTCGTGCGAACCCTGCCGCACGGCGTGGTCGCCGCCGAGGATGCGCTCGCCGAGCTGGCCGCCTGCTTCCCCGTCTACCGCTCGTATCTGCCGGCGGGGCGCGAGCACCTGGATCACGCGTTCGCCGAGGCCCGCCGCCGTCGTCCCGACCTCGCATCCACGTTCGATGAGCTCGAACCGCTGCTCGCCGATCCGGACACCGAGGTCTCGGAGCGCTTCGAGCAGACCAGCGGCGCCGTGATGGCGAAGGGCGTCGAGGACACCGCGTTCTACCGCTTCACGCGCCTTGGCACGCTGACCGAGGTCGGCGCCGACCCCTCGATCGCTGCGCTCTCGGTGGAGGAGTTCCACGCGGCGCAGGAGCAGCGCCTGGCATCGTGGCCGCACTCGATGACGACGCTCTCGACGCACGACACGAAGCGCTCGGAAGACGTTCGCGCCCGGCTGAGCGTGCTGTCGGAGATCCCGGAGCGATGGGCCGAGGTGCTCGGAGAGCTGCGCGCGATCGCGACGACCGGCCACGGCCCGCTCGACGCCCTGCTCTGGCAGGCAGCGGTCGGCGCCTGGCCGATCGACTCCGACCGGCTGCTCGCTTACGGGCTCAAGGCAGCGAGGGAGGCCGCGGAGTCGACGACCTGGCAGCATCCGGATGCCGACTTCGAAGCCGGCATCGAGGCGATCGCCGAGGCGTCGAACGGCGCCGCCCGGGAGGTGCTCGACGGCTTCGTCACCGAGATCGTCGACGCCGGCCGCTCGAACTCGCTCTCGGCGAAGCTGCTGCAGATCGCCGGCCCAGGCGTGCCCGATGTCTATCAGGGCACCGAGCTGTGGGACCACTCGCTCGTCGACCCCGACAACCGCCGAGCCGTCGACTTCGCCGAGCGTGCACACATGTTGCACGTGCTCGACCGCAATGCGGACCGCGGCGAGCTGCCGCCGATCGACGACACCGGCCTCGCCAAGATGCTGGTGACGTCGCGCGCGCTGCGGCTGCGGCGCGACAACCCCGAGCTGTTCCAGGTGTACCGCCCCGCTGCGGCGATCGGTGCGGCATCCGATCATGTCGTCGCCGTCGACCGCGGCGGCGTGACCGCCGTGGCCACCCGCCTTCCCGTCGGGCTCGCTCGGCGAGGCGGCTGGAGCGAGACGCAGCTGGTCCGGCCCGACGTCGCCGCGATCGACGTGCTGACCGGCCGTCGCATCGAGCCAGGCCCCGTGCTGCTGGCCGAGCTGCTCGACAGGTACCCGGTCGCGCTGCTGGTGGAGGTCCGATGATCGAGGTGTGGGCGCCGCGCGCCGAACGTGTGCGGATTCGACGGCTGTCGGATGCCGGGGCGACCGTCGAGGAGCGCGAGCTCACCCGCTCGCCGGCGCACCCCGACGGCGATGGCTGGTGGCACGTCGAGATCGACCTCGCCGACGGTGAGCGGTACGGCTTCCTGCTGGATGACGGCGACGACCTGCGCCCCGACCCCCGGTCGCCGCGTCAGCCCGACGGTGTGCACGGAGCATCCGCCGCCTTCGACGCGTCCGCCCATGACTGGAGCGACACCGCCTGGACCGGCCGCCCGCTCGCGGGGGCTGTGATCTACGAGCTGCACATCGGCACCTACACGCCCCGCGGCACGCTCGACTCGGCGATCGAGCGACTCGACCACCTGGTCGACCTCGGCGTCACGCACGTCGAGCTGCTGCCGGTCAACGCGTTCAACGGCGAGTGGAACTGGGGCTATGACGGCGTGCTCTGGTACGCCGTGCAGGAGTCCTACGGCGGCCCGAGCGCCTATCAGCGCTTCGTCGATGCGGCGCACGCCCGCGGCCTCGCCGTGATCCAGGACGTCGTCTACAACCACCTCGGCCCGAGCGGCAACTACCTGCCCGAATTCGGACCGTACCTGCGCGACGGCGACCGCAACACCTGGGGCGACTCGATCAACCTCGATGAGACCGCCGTGCGCGAGTACATCATCGAGAACGCGCTGCGATGGATGCGCGACTTCCACGTCGACGGCCTGCGCCTTGACGCCGTGCACGCGCTGCGCGACGAGCAGCCGACCCACATCCTGCGCGAGCTGGCGCAGCGCTCCGACGCGCTGTCGGCGCAGCTGAACCGTCCGCTCAGCCTGATCGCCGAGTCCGATCTGAACGATCCGACGCTGATCCTGCCGCGTGAAGCGGGCGGGTTCGGCCTGACCGCGCAGTGGTCGGACGACTGGCACCACGCAGCTCACGTCGCCTTGACCGGCGAGGTCGAGGGGTACTACGCGGACTTCGCGGCGGAGGATGCCGTGGTCAAGGTGTCGGAGCGCGGGTTCTTCCACGACGGCTCGTACTCCTCGTTCCGCGGTCGTCGTCACGGCGGCCCGATCCCCGCGACCGTGCCCGGCTGGCGGCTGGTGACGTTCGCGCAGGACCACGACCAGATCGGCAACCGGGCAGCGGGCGACCGGCTGTCGGCCACGCTGTCGCCCGAGCGGCTCGCCGTCACCGCCGTGCTCACGCTGACCGCGCCGGGCACGCCGATGCTGTTCATGGGGGAGGAGTGGGGCGCGTCGACGCCCTGGCAGTTCTTCACCTCGCACCCGGAACCCGAGCTCGGTCGCGCGACCGCCGAGGGGCGCATCGCCGAGTTCGCCAGGATGGGCTGGGACCCGGCGACGGTGCCCGACCCGCAGGACCCGGAGACGTTCTCGCGCTCGCACCTCGACTGGGCGGAGCTCGACGCTCCGGCGCATGCCGAGCTCCTGGCGCTGTACCGCTCGCTGACCGCACTGCGGCGCGAGCGCCCTGAGCTCACCGATCCCGACATGACCCGCACGGTCGTCACGGTGACCCCGGCCGGCGCGGCGCCGGATGCCAGGGCCTACCGGATCGATCGCGGCACGTGCTCGGTGCTCGTGAACCTGACGGCCGAACCGGTCGAGTTCGACACGATCCCCGACGCGGTCGTGCTGCTCTCGACCGCCGACGTGCAGCACGAGGGGAATCGGCTCACGGTGCCCGCTGACGCGGCCGTCGTGGTCGGGCCCCCGCTCGCCTGAACAGGGTCGCCGTGGTCGACACGGCGACCCGCGCACCGACGCCAGATGAGAAGCTAGAAGGATGAGCGTTTCCCCTGCCGTCGACGTGCTCTCCCCGCTCAGCGAGGACGAGGTGCGGCGCCTCCGTGCAGACTTCCCGATCCTGCAGACCGAGGTGAACGGGCATCCGCTCGTCTACCTCGACTCCGGAGCCACCTCGCAGCGCCCCTTCGCCGTGCTCGACGCCGAACGCGAGTTCGCGAGCACCATGAACTCCGCCGTGCATCGCGGAGCCCACACGCTCGCGGCCGAGGCCACCGAGCTCTTCGAAGACGCTCGGGCCACCGTCGCCCGCTTCGTCGGCGCGGATGACGACGAGATCGTCTGGACCTCGAATGCCACCGAGGCCATCAACCTCGTCGCCTACTCGCTCTCGAACGCCTCGACCGGGCGAGGGGGAGCAGCCGCCGAGCGCCTCCGACTGCGCGAGGGCGACGAGATCGTCACCACCGAGATGGAGCACCACGCCAACCTCATCCCGTGGCAGGAGCTCGCCGCACGCACCGGTGCGACCCTGCGGGTGATCCCGCTCGACGACCGCGGCGCCCTCCGGCTCGACGAAGCCGCCCAGCCCATCACCCAGCGCACCAAGCTCGTCGCGGTCACCCACGTCTCCAACGTGCTCGGTGTGATCAACCCGGTCGAGCAGATCATCGCCCTGGCGCGGGCCGCCGGCGCCCTCGTGCTGCTCGACGCCTGCCAGTCGGCCCCGCATCTGCCGCTCGACGTTCGGTCGCTCGATGTCGACTTCGCCGTGCTCTCGGGCCACAAGATGCTCGGCCCGACGGGCATCGGCGCGCTCTACGGGCGCCGTGAGCTGCTCGAGGCCATGCCCCCGTTCCTCACCGGCGGATCGATGATCACGACCGTCACCACCACGCAGGCCGAGTACCTGCCGCCGCCACAGCGCTTCGAGGCCGGCACCCAGCGGGTCTCGCAGGCGATCGCGCTCGCCGCGGCCATCGACTATCTGACGGCCGTCGGCATGCCGCGCATCGCGGCGCACGAGGCCGCCTTCGGGCAGCGACTGGTTGACGGGCTCGACGCGATCGCGGGCGTCCACGTGCTCGGCGCCGGCATCGACCTGCCCCGCGTCGGACTCGCGAGCTTCGACATCGAGGGCATCCATTCGCACGACGTCGGCCAGTTCCTCGACGACCGCGGCATCGCAGTTCGCGTCGGCCACCACTGCGCCCAGCCGCTGCACCGGCGGCTCGGCATCACCTCGTCCACGCGGGCGAGCACCTACCTCTACACGACTGAGGCCGAGGTGGACGCCGTGATCGACGGCGTCGCCGCGGCCATCGACTTCTTCGGAGTGCGAGCATGAGTTCCGGCGACCTGCAGAACCTGTACCAGGAGCTCATCCTCGACCACTCGCGCACGCCGCACGGCTTCGGCCTGCGCGACGAGATCGCGGCGCAGTCGCACCAGGTGAACCCCACCTGCGGCGACGAGGTCACCCTGCAGGTGCACCGCGCTGCCGACGGCACCGTCGAGGCGATCGCTTGGGAAGGTCACGGCTGCGCGATCTCGCAGGCATCGGCCTCGCTGCTGGCCGAGCTCGCCGAGGGACTCACGGTCCCGGAGCTCGAGGTGCGGATCGACGCGTTCCGCGAGGCGATGCGCTCGCGCGGCAAGATCGAGCCAGACGAGGAGCTGCTCGGTGACGCCGCGGCGCTCGGCGGGGTCTCGCGGTACGTCGCCCGCGTGAAGTGCGCGATGCTCGCGTGGGTCGCAGCCGAAGACGCCCTGCGCAAGTCGGCCTGAGTTTCGCATCGATCGGCCGCAGGGCACAGGATGGATGACATGACTGTGCAGCTCCTGCCGTTGCCCGCCGAGCACTTCGACGACTGGCGTGCCAGCACGAAAGCTCGACTGATCGGCCTCCGTCAAGAGTCCGGTCTGCTGCCGGGCCAGGACGCGGTCGAGGATGCCGAGCGCAACTTCACGGAGCTGCTGCCGGAGGGGTCCGACACCCACACCTCGCGGATCCTCCGCATCGTCGACGTCGAAGGCTCGGAGCGCGGCACGATCTGGTGCGCCTTCAAGGACGGGCGGATGTTCCTGATCGATGTCGCCTTCGACGCGCCGCTGACCGACGAGCAGCTCGACGAGCTGTGGGAGATGGTGCTCGTCATCGCCGCCGAGGAGCAGGCGACGCAGATCAGCGCCCGGCTGTTCCTGCAGGATGCCGAGGCGCGCCGCTTCCTCGACGGACACGGCTTCTCGACCTCGTCGATCCAGATGCTCCTCGAGCCGATCCCCGACCGGGACGCCTCGTCGGTCGACGTGTCGCCGATGCGTGCAGAGCGGTATCCGAGCTTCGCCGCGGCATCCGAAGCCGGCTTCGCGTCCGAGCTCGCGGCATCCGGTCGTCTGACACCGGACGAAGCGGCCGCCGAGTCGCACCGCCAGTTCGAGCACGAGCTGCCGGACGGCCTGGACACGCCTGGGCAGAAGCTCTTCACCGCCTCGGTCGACGGCGCGGAGGTCGGCATCCTCTGGCTCGCGATCCGCGAACGCGACGACCATCCGCATGTGTTCATCCTCGACATCGAGGTGGCCGCGGACCAGCGGCGTCGCGGGTACGGACGCGCCCTCATGCACGCGGCCGAGCGCGAGGCCCGTCGCTCGGGCGCGGGCTCGATCGGACTGCACGTGTTCGGCTTCAACCAGGGTGCCGTCGACCTGTACGAGCAGTTGGGGTACCGGCGGCTGGCCGAGCTGCTGGTGCTCGACGTCTGAACCGTCACCACGGTGCGTCTCTGTGTCGGTTCGTGTCGGACCGGGGAATACTCGCGATCATGCGACGTTGGCCCCAGACATGACTACTCTCGGAATCATCGGTGCAGGACACATCGGCTCGCAGGTCGCTCGCGCGGCCATCGCACAGGGCTACGACGTCGTGATCGCGAACTCGCGCGGCCCGGAGACGCTCACAGCGCTCGTCGACGAACTCGGCGAGAAGGCGAAGGCGGCCACTGCGGCTGAGGCGGGCGCAGCCGGCGACGTGGTCGTGGTGACCGTGCCGTTGCGCGCACTCGACCAGGTCCCGGTCGAGCCGCTCGCCGGCAAGATCGTGCTCGACACGAACAACTACTACTTCGAGCGCGATGGACACATCGAGGCGCTCGACAAGGGTGAGACGACCACGTCTGAACTGCTGCAGCAGCACCTGCCGACGTCGAAGATCGCCAAGGCGTTCAACCACATCAAGTCAGACGACATCACGACCGACGGCACCCCGGCCGGCACCGAGAACCGCCGCGCGCTGGCGACGGCCGGCGATGACGCCGAAGCCGTCGCGTTCGTCACGCGGCTGTACGACGAGATCGGGTTCGACACCGTCAACATCGGCCCGCTCAGCGAGTCCTGGCGCGTCGAGCGCGACCGCCCGGCCTATGTGGTGCGACAGAACGCGGCCGAGCTCGAGGCGAACCTCGCGATCGCGAACCGCCTGCCCTGATCTGCGGCGACATGTCGAAGGGGAGGGTGCACCGGCATCCTCCCCTTCGTCGTATCACGATCGGGTGCTCAGAATGGCATACCAAATTGGCGAACATTCACGCCGAGTGCAAGAATGCGTGCATGGCTGAGGTGGGGTTGACCGGCGAACTCGAGTCGGCCAGAGTGACGCGCATTCTGCGCGACGACATCATCTTCGGCAGACGCGCGCCCGGTTCGCGGTTGATCGAGCGCGATATCGCCGCCGAGCTCAGCGTGTCGAGATTGCCGGTCCGCGAAGCGATCCGTGCGCTGGTCTCCGAGGGGGTGGTGGTCGCCCGGCCACGGACCTGGGCCGTCGTGCGCCAGTTCACCCACCGCGACATCCAGGACTTCGCCGAGGTGCGCGAGGCGATCGAGACGCTCATGTTCGTGTTCGCCGCCGAGCGCCACGACGAGGCCGGGATCGCGAAGCTGCGCGCCGCGTATCTCGCAGAGCTCGAAGGAGCGAGGGCCGGTGACGGAGATGCCGCGAGAGCGGCCGCGGCGGACTTCCACGCGATCACCGGCGAGCTCGCCGACAACGACATGCTGAGCGAGCTGCTCGGGGTGTTCTTCACACGCCTGCGCTGGCTGTTCGGGCAGCACGACGACCTGCTCGCGATGGCGGAGGAGCACCGGATCATCCTCGAGGCCATCGAAGGTCGCGACATCGAGCGCGTCCGCGCGCTGATCCCCAGGCACCTCGCCATGGGACAGGCGGTCGCGGCCCGTCGTCTGGTCAGCAGCGATTACCAGATCTGACGCCATGCCCGGTGGGCAGGAGTAGCGGTCGAGGCGGACGCCGGTATATATATTGGGCGTATCGGAATCGTTCCGGGTCTGTCGCGATGTGCTGGGGAGCGAGATGCGAGGTCTTGCTGTCGCCGTGGGAAGCCTGCTGCTGATCGGTGGGGTGGTGATCGTCGTGGTCGCCGACCAGGAGCGACTGGCCGCGATCGACGCGGTCCGCGCCCAGGTCACGCAGGTCGAGCAGCGCCTCGACGTCGCGCGTGCGCAGAATCTCGATCTCGCGGGCTCCCTCACGGCACTCCGCTCGAAGATCGCGCAGCAGGATGCCGAGATCGCCGATTCCACGGGGTTCCTGCAGTGATTCGACGGGTGATGGCGATCACCGTGACGGCAGCCGTGCTGCTCTCGGCGGCCGTGGTCGCACGGGCCGACGGCCTCGAGCGCGATCGCGTGTCCGCGGTCGCCGAGCTCACGGCCCTCGCCGACACCACGCGAACGGCGCAGCAGCGCACCGACTACCTGCGCGGAGCGCTCGAGCGCGCAGAGGACGACACCGCGGATCGTGCTGCCGTGCTGGCGGCTCGTCCCGCATTCCTCGTCGAGGTCGAGGCGCTCCGCACCGCCCTGACCACGGCCACCGGCAAGGTCGACACGGCCGCACATCTCGCGGCGGCGCTGTCGGCGCAGCAGACCGTGCTGGCCGAGCACGAAGACCCGCAGGTCGTGACCAATGCGACCGCCACCGTGCACGCCCTCACCGAGAAGGTGAACGAAGAGGTGACGACGTGGCAGGCTGCGCAGATCGTGCGCAGCGCCGGGCCGGGTGGTCCCGCGTACACGACGAGCGGCCCCGAAGGCTACGCCCGGGTTCGCGCTGCCCTCGACCTGGTCGGCGGCGGAGGGATCGGACTCTACGAGTCGCCGTCCTGCGCCGGCGGCAACGCTGCGGCGTGTGCGAACAGCAACGGCTACATCAAGTACCGCGCCGACATCGCCGGATGGAGCTCCGATCGGCTGAACTGGGCGATGGCCCACGAGCTCGCGCACATCTACCAGTTCCGGGTGTGGGGGGCGCTGACCTCGTCCGGCACGTACGCGTCGATGTTCGGCGGCGACCCGGAGTTCCTCGCGAACTGCATGGCCGTGGTGCGCGGCTACCCGGGCAACCAGGGGTGCAACGGCGACCAGCAGGCCTGGGCATCCGGTATCTGGGTCGGCGCCGTCCGCTGATCCGGCACGGTGTCAGCGGGCCGGCGTGGTCGTGTCGACGGCGTCGCGCAGCGGGCCGCGCATCACCCGCCAGTAGGCGGCGGGCGCGAGGCGCACGAGCGTGTCGACGAGACGCGCTTCTCGGCCGATCATGGTTCTGGCGCTGCGGCGTTTGGTCGCACGGACGATGCGTGCCGCGGCATCCGCCGGTTCCGTGTGGTACATCGCGGCCTGCGCCGAGGCAGCCCGAGCAGCGACGGCCGGGTCGATCGCCGCGGCGTAGCGACCGTGCAGGATGATGCCGGTACGCACCCCGGCCGGGTAGATCGCGCCGACCGTGACCGACGTGCCCTCGAGCTCATGCCGCAGCGCCTCGGAGAACGCACGGACCGCGAACTTGCTCATGGCATAGGGGATGCGTCCGGCGGGTGCCGCGAGCGCGTACACGCTCGCCAGGTGCGTGATGTGCGCCTTCGGCGCCTGACGCAGCGCAGGCAGCAGCGCCTTCGTGATCGAGACCGTGCCCCACACGTTGACGTCGGTGAGCCAGCGCATCTCCTCCATCGTGAGCTGATCGAGGCTGCCGAGCATGGATGATCCGGCGCAGGTGATGAGCGCGTTGATGCGGGGGTGCGCGGCGACGATCTCGGCCGAGATCGCGAACACCGCCTCGTCGTTGCGGAGGTCGACGAAGTGCGTGGTCACCGTCGTTCGTGGTCGGAGTTCTGCGGCGACGGATGCGAGTGCCGTCGTGTCGTAGTCGACGAGCGCGAGATGCACCCCCTCGGCGGCGAGCTGGCGGGCGATTGCGGCGCCAATGCCGCTCGCTGCTCCCGTGATCACGGTCGTGCTCCCGGTGAGGTCGAGGCGCATCGTTCCTCCTCCTGGCGCGCGTCGTCGCGCACCGTCTCCACGTTGTCGGGCCGGGTGCAGAGATCCCGGTTTCTCCACCATTGTGACCCACGCCGGACGCGATTGATACCGGTACGCTCAGAGAGGGAGGTTTCGGTGGGACGGACTGCGGATGCCATCGCTGAAGGCGTTGCGATAGCGACCGCTGCCGCGCGCCTGGCAGTCAAGAACCACATCCTGATCGGCACGATCGCCGAGAACGGGGTGTTCGACACCGACAAGTACATCGACGATGCGCGTGAGGCGCTGCGGGCGATGGCCGAGGAGTCGGAAGCCGCCGCAGAGAACGTGACCGCCCTCCGCAAGCGAGCGAGAGGCCGACACTCCGACCCGTCGGGCACGCACGACTACCGCGACCGCGATGTGCGCAATCTCCGTCGCCGCGCCAAGCAGTCCGCCGGCGTCGCCGCGCGACTGCGTGACGTGATGCAGGACCCGGAGCGGCTCGGCGTGATCGTCGAAGAGGCCCGCGAGGCCGCATGGGCTGACGTGCGTCACAACCTCGACCGTCGGCTGCGCGTCGAGGGGATGCGTCCAGAGCAGGACCCCGACTACGACCGCATGCGCGAGGCGCGGATGCAGGCGCTGCGGCTCGTCGATCTGCAGGCGCTGTCGTCGCACCAGCGCGCGAAAGCCAAGCGGACGAAGAAGCAGAAGGCCGCAGAGACGGCCGACTGAGGCCTCGTTTCGCTTTCGCGTCTTGTCTGTTGTAGGCTGTTCTACGGCCCGCTGAGCGGTCCAGGAGCGCCCGTAGCTCAATGGATAGAGCATCTGACTACGGATCAGAAGGTTAGGGGTTCGAGTCCCTTCGGGCGCACATCAGCTGAAACCCCCGTCGCGAAAGCGGCGGGGGTTTTCTCGTGCCCTCCGAATGCTGCGATGCTGGGTCAGAAATGCATCCGAATCGAAGCGTGGGGATGCATTTCTGACCCACCATCGGCTCGCGGGCGCGGGAACCGGGCGCCCGTCAGTCGAGCAGGCTCGTGATCGCCGGGTCGCGGCGGGCGACTTCCGCGGCGGTGGCGAGGATCACGTCGCGCATCGCGGCGACCGCGACGGTCGGCGTCACGTCGGATCGATGGGCGAGGCTCACGGTGCGGGTCATCATCGGATGCGTCAGGCGCACCGAGCGCAGCGCCGGCTGGTCGAGCAGGACCATCGCGGGGACCACGGCCACACCGACTCCGCGCTCGACGAACCGCAGCACCGCGTCCATCTCTGCGCCCTCGAGCACATGCTTCGGCGTGAGCCCGACGGAGCGGAAGGCCGCGTCGGTGGTGGCTCGGAGCTCGTAGGTCTCGTCGAGCGCGATGAGGGGCAGTGTGGAGAGATGCTCGAGGCCGATCGCGGGAGTCACGGCGACCGGAGGACGGGATGCTGCGGAGACGACGACGAGTTCCTCGGTGAGCAGCGGCGTGCGCGTGAGGCTGAATCCTGAGGGTGGCGGGCCGTCGGACTCCGTGATGAGCGCGATGTCGACGGCGCCGACAGCGAGCTGTTCGACGAGCAGCCGCGAACCGCTCTCGATGAGGTGGAGATCGACCGCGGGGTGCGAGGCGTGGAAGACGCTGATCGCCTCGGCGACGAGGCTGATGCACAGCGTCGGGGGCGCACCCAGGCGCACGCGTCCGCGGCGGAGGCCCTGCAGCTCGTCCATCTCCTCACGGATGGCTTCGGCCTCAGCCAGCATCCGCTGTGCGCGGGGGAGCAGCGTCTCTCCCGCGGCGGTGAGGGCGATGTGGCCGCGTGCGCGATGGAACAGTTCGGCCCCGAGTTCGCGCTCCAGCGTGGAGATCTGCCGGCTCAGCGAGGGCTGCGCGAGATGCAGGTGCTCGGAGGCGCGGGTGAAGTGGCCGAGGCGGGCGACCTCGACGAACCCGCGGAGCTGCTCGAGGTTCATGGCCATAGCCTAGCCGCATGGTTTCCACTCGAACTATGCATTGGAGTTATTAGGATGCCCTAACTAGCGTTGATCGCATGAGTACACGCGAACGTCAGATCTCCACCACGGTCCTCGTCATCGGCACCGGCGGTTCCGGGCTGCGCGCGGCGATCGAGGTCGCCGAACACGGCATCGACGTCCTCGCCGTCGGCAAACGCCCCCGACAGGATGCCCACACCTCCCTCGCCGCCGGCGGCATCAACGCCGCCCTCGGCACCATGGACGCCGACGACAGCTGGCAGCAGCACGCCGCCGACACGATCAAGGAGAGCTACCTGCTCGCCAACCCGCACACGGTCGAGATCGTGACGCAGGGTGCCGAGCGCGGCATCCGCGATCTCGAACGGTGGGGCATGGACTTCGCCCGCGAGGACGACGGACGTATCTCGCAGCGATTCTTCGGCGCGCACACCTTCCGCCGCACCGCGTTCTCGGGCGACTACACCGGACTCGAGATCCAGCGCACGCTCGTCCGCCGCGCCGAGCAGCTCGAGGTGCCGATCCTCGACCACGTCTACATCACCCGCCTGCTCGTGCGCGACAACGTGATCTTCGGCGCCTACGGGTTCGACCAGGCCGACGGCACCCGCTACCTGATCCACGCCGACTCCGTGATCCTCGCGGCCGGTGGGCACAACCGCATCTGGCGCCGCACCTCGTCCCGCCGCGACGAGAACACCGGCGATTCGTTCCGCCTCGCCGTCGACGCGGGTGCCCGTCTGCGCGACCCCGAGCTCGTGCAGTTCCACCCCTCAGGCATCATCGAGCCCGAGAACGCCGCCGGCACACTCATCTCCGAGGCAGCACGAGGCGAGGGCGGCGTGCTGCGCAACGCGCTCGGCGAGCGGTTCATGCCGAAGTACGACCCTGAGCGTCAGGAGCTGTCGACCCGCGACCGGGTGGCGCTCGCCGCGTACACCGAGATCAAGGAAGGACGCGGTACCGAGAACGGCGGCGTCTGGCTCGACGTCTCGCACCTGCCGCGCGAGACGATCATGACCCGTCTGCCCCGCGTCTACCAGACGATGATGGAGCTGCAGATGCTCGACATCACGACCGATCCGATCGAGATCGCGCCGACAGCGCACTACTCGATGGGCGGGGTGTGGGTGCGTCCGGACGACCACCAGACCGATGTCGAGGGACTGTACGCGATCGGTGAGGCATCGAGCGGCCTGCACGGGGCGAACCGCCTCGGCGGCAACTCGCTCATCGAGCTGCTCGTGTACGGCCGCATCGTCGGTCAGGCCGCGATGGATCACGCGGCGGGGCTCGACGCGCAGCGGCGCTCGGCTGAGGCCGTCGACCAGGCTCGGGCCGAGATCGCCGACCTGCTGGCCGCGGACGGACGCGAGAACGTCCGTGCACTGCAGCGTGCGATCCGCAACACCATGACCGAGCACGCGGGCGTCGTGCGCGACGAAGCTGGCCTTCGTGCCGGCCTCGCCGAGCTCGACATGATCGAGGGGCGGATGGAGGACATCGGCATCCACCCCGACATCGCCGGGTTCCAGGATCTCGCGCACGCCTTCGACCTCAAGGCGTCTGCGCTCGCCGCCAGGGCGACGCTCGAGGCCGCGCTCGAACGGCGCGAGACGCGCGGATGCCACAACCGCAGCGACTTCCCCGATATGGACCCGACGCTGCAGGTGAACCTGGTCTGGAGCCCCCGCGACGGCGTGACGCACGAGGCGATCCCGGAGATCCCCGCCGAGATCGCGGAGCTCATGCGCGAAGTCGACACCGCCGGCAAGCTCGTCGAGTAAACCGTAGACCCGTTTCCGGTCGCGATTCTTGCCGCCTCGACGTCGCTTCGGCGGCAGGAACTGCGACCGGAGTCGCGACCGGCGGCAGGAACTGCGACCGGAACCGCCGCGCGGTCAGTCGCCCTGCGGCTCCTCCGTGTCGACGACCCCGATGCCGACCGCCTCATGATCGGGCTCCGGCTCGTCGCGCTTCGGGGCCTTCGGCTCCTCGCCGGGATCCTTCTCGGTGCTCGGCTCCTCCAGGTCGTCCGTGCTCGGGAGTTCCTCGGGGTCGGCCTGCTCCGGCGACTCTGCCTGCTCCGGGGTCTCCGCGGTGAGTTGTGCTGCCTCCTCCGCTGCCGGCGGCGAGGTCGGCGTGGGCGTCTGCGCCTCCGCGTCGTCCTGCGTGGGTGTGCTGTCCTGGTCAGGCGTGCTGTTCGTCATGATCACCCTTTCGTGATGTCGTCACGATCAGGATGCCGTCGCGGCGCCATCCGGGTGAAGGGGCTTGACGCGGATCAGAAGTGCATCTGCTTGAGCGTGCCGTCGGAGCAGATCAGGTTAATGACGGTGAACCGAATCTGAGAATGCGGCGTAGCCTGGAGACGTGACAGCCTACGTCTCGGCATTCGACCTCTTCTCCATCGGCGTGGGGCCTTCGAGCTCTCATACGGTCGGGCCCATGCGAGCTGCGCTCGACTTCGTGCAGCGGCTGGGCGCCGAGGGATCGATCGACGACGTCGCCCGCGTCGGCAGCACGCTCTTCGGCTCGCTCGGCGCGACCGGGATCGGACACGGAACCCCGGATGCCGTCGTCGCAGGCCTGCGCGGGCTCTCCCCCGAGACGTGCGACCCGGGCGAGGTTCGCAAGGCGTGGACCGACTTCCCAGAGGGTGGGATGCTGGCGCTCGATGGGCGCCACGAGGTGCCGTTCACGAAGGCTGACATCGTCTTCGAGCCTCGCACGCGGCTGCCCGGTCACCCCAACGCGATGACGATCACCGCGTGGTCGGCGGACGAAGCCGTCGTGGCGGAGGAGACCTACTATTCGGTCGGTGGCGGGTTCATCCGGCGCGAGGGCGAAGGCGCTGCGATCGCCTCGGCCGGGTATCCGTACTCCTATGCTGATGCCGCCTCGCTGATCGCCCTCTGTGACGAGCATGGACTCTCGATCGCCGAGATCGCACGGCTCAACGAGTCGTCGGTGCGCAGCGAGGAAGAGGTCGCCGCCGGGCTCGACGCGATCTGGGATGCGATGTCCGGATGCGTCGACGCCGGTCTGCGCGCGGACGGCGTGCTGCCCGGTTTCCTGCAGGTCAAGCGGCGAGCCGGCGCGATCCGCGGGCAGCTCGAAGAGGCCGAGTCCGATGGACACCGTGAGCTCCCCGGTGAATGGCTCGGCGCGTTCGCGCTCGCCGTCAACGAGGAGAACGCCGCGGGCGGACGCGTCGTCACCGCACCGACGAACGGTGCCGCCGGCATCCTGCCTGCCGTCGCGATGTACTGGTGGCGCTTCCTCGCCGACTCCGGACTCGGCGCCGGGAATGCCGTCACCCCGTACGGCGAGCTGGTCGGCAGCGCGCTGCTCGGTTTCGGACCGGATGCCGGAGCGCCCGCGATCTCGGTGGGCGACGCCCTCGACGCGGAGCAGACCGCTGAGGCGAACCGCCGTCGCGGCATCCGTCGGTTCCTGCTGACCGCCACAGCGCTGGGATCGTTATTCAAGGCCAACGCCTCGATCTCCGGTGCCGAGGGCGGCTGCCAGGCCGAGGTCGGATCCGCGTGCGCGATGGCGGCGGGTGGCCTGACTGCCGTGATGGGTGGCACGAACCGGCAGATCGAGAACGCCGCCGAGATCGCGATGGAGCACCACCTCGGACTCACGTGCGACCCGATCGGCGGACTCGTGCAGATCCCCTGCATCGAGCGGAACGCGATCGCGGCATCCACCGCCGTGACCGCTGCGCGGCTGGCACTGCGCGGCGACGGCAGCCACTATGTCTCGCTCGACGCGGTGGTCGAGACGATGCGTCAGACCGGCGCCGACATGTCGACGAAGTACAAGGAGACGAGCGAGGGCGGCCTCGCAGTGAACGTCATCGAGTGCTGACCCCCTCACTCTCGCCATACCCTCTTCCGCCGAGCGGCCCCTTTGTGTGCGAGCCACCCCCTTGTGCGCGTCCGCAAGGGGGCCGCTCGCACAGAAGGGGGTGGCTCGGCGGTGTCGGTGATCGCGGGTAGCCTCCTCGCAGACCGACCGACCGACCGACCGACCGACCGAGGGGAGCGTGATGGATCCGTTTTGGGACCCGCGCAGCAAGCGCCGGCGCCAGCAGCCAGTCGTGGCTGTGCGACCGAACGACGAGGCGCCGACTCCCGGCACGCAGTGGCCGACGAGCATCCCGGCGGTCGCCCAGGTGCTGCGCGAGGGCATCGATCTCTCCCCGGGTGTCACGTTCCTCGTCGGTGAGAACGGCAGCGGCAAGTCGACCATCGTCGAGGGCGTCGCGATCGCCTATGGACTGTCGCCCGAGGGCGGCTCCCGGCAGTCGAAGCACAGCACGCGCCCGACCGAGTCCCCGCTGTCCGAGTGGCTGCAGCTGCAGCGCGGCGTCGGTGCGAACCGGTGGGGCTTCTTCCTCCGCGCCGAGACGATGCACTCGTTCTACACCTACCTCGAGGAGAACCCGTCGATGAGCGGGCCGGACGTGCCGTTCCACGAGATGAGCCATGGCGAGTCCTTTCTTGCGCTGCTCGACAGCAGGTTCGACGAGCCCGGGTTCTACTGCCTCGACGAGCCGGAGGCCGCGCTGTCGTTCTCCTCGACGCTCGCGCTCATCGCCGTGCTCCAGCGCATCGTCGGCGAGGGTGGTCAGGTGCTGTGCGCCACGCACTCGCCGGTGCTCGCGGCGCTCCCCGGCGCCAGCATCCTCGAGGTCGGCGACTGGGGCATCCGCCCGGCAGCGTGGAACGATCTCGAACTCGTGAACCACTGGCGGTCGTTCCTCGACTCGCCGCCGCGATACCTGCGTCACCTGCTCGACTGACTCGACCCCGTCTGCGGCGGAAGTCCTAGGCCGGCGCCGCCCGCAGGCGCATACTTCATCGCATGACGAATACTCTCGCGGTCGAGGTCTCGCAGCTGCGGGTGCAGCGCGGGAAGACGTCGGTGTTCGATGGGATCGACCTCGCGATCCCGCGGGGGCAGATCACCGGACTGCTGGGCCCGTCCGGCTGCGGCAAGACCACGCTCATGCGCTCGATCGTCGGTGTGCAGCGGATCGCGTCCGGACAGGTCACCGTGCTGGGCGAGCCGAGCGGTTCGCGGCAGCTGCGGCATCGCGTGGCCTACGGCACGCAGGGCACCGCGGTCTACGGCGACCTGAGTGTGCGCCAGAACCTGTCGTACGTCGCCGCGCTGCTCAAGGCGCCGAAGGGCGATGTCGACCGGGTGATCGCCGACGTCGGCCTCGGACCGCAGGCCGGTCAGCGTGTCGACTCGCTCAGCGGTGGACAATCGACGCGGGTCTCGCTCGCCATGGCCCTGATCGGATCACCCGAGCTCGTGGTGCTGGACGAGCCGACGGTCGGCCTCGACCCCGTGCTGCGTTCCGAACTCTGGGAGCTCTTCCGCGGCCTTGCCGATCGCGGCGTCACCCTCGTCGTCTCGAGCCATGTGATGGACGAGGCGCTCCGCTGCGACCGGCTGCTGCTCATGCGTGACGGGCGGGTCATCGCCGACACCACTCCGCGAGCGCTGCTGGCCGACACCGGAGCCACAGACCCGGAGGCCGCGTTCCTGGCGCTGATCGAGCGCGATCGGGCGGAATCCTCCGGTGGCACGCGGCGGGCGAGACGCGACGCACGGACCGCCGACGGCAGGGCGGCGTCGTGAACGGCCTGCGGATGTTCGCGACGGCCGGTCGCGTGCTCACCCAGCTGCGCCACGACCCCCGGTCGATCGCGCTCATGCTCATCGCGCCGAGTCTGCTGGTCGGTCTGTTCGCGTGGCTGTTCAGCGATCAGGAGGGCGTGTTCGATCAGTTCGGCGGAGCGATCCTGGCGCTGTTCCCGTTCATCGTGATGTTCCTGATCACCTCGATCACCACCTTGCGGGAGCGCCGGTCCGGCACGCTGGAGCGGCTGATGACCACGCCGCTCGGCAAGGCGGACTTCATCCTCGGGTACGCGCTCGCGTTCGGGCTGATGGCCCTGCTGCAGGCGGTGATCACGGTCTCGTTCGCGGTCGGGGTCTGCGGACTCGACGTCGACGGTCCGCTCTGGCAGCTCGGACTCGTCGCGATCGTCGACGCCCTGCTCGGCACTGCTCTCGGACTGCTCGCCAGTGCGTTCGCCCAGACCGAGTTCCAGGCCGTGCAGTTCATGCCGCTGCTGGTGTTCCCGCAGATCATCCTCGGCGGCCTGTTCATGCCGCGCGACCAGATGCCCGACGTGCTGCACGCCATCTCGGACTGGCTGCCGCTGAGCTCCGCGATCGACACGATCAACGCCGTCGCCGCAGGTGATGAGGGGTGGGACGTGTTCGGTCCGCTGCTCGTCGTGCTCGCGTTCGCGGTCGCGGCGCTGGTGCTCGCATCGCTGACGCTGAGCCGTCGCACGCGCTGACGACGGTCGCTCAGCGCGCGGCCCGGTTCTTGGTGTGCCTGGTCGGTGCGGTGGCCCAGGGATCCTCCGGCCACGGATGCTTCGGATAGCGTCCGCGCATCTCGGCGCGCACCTGGGCATACGGGCCGGACCAGAACGAGGTGAGGTCATCGGTGACGGCGAGCGGGCGTCCTGCGGGGGAGAGCAGGTGGAAGAGCACGGGGACTCGGCCGTCGACGAGTCGGGGAGTCTCGGCCCAGCCGAAGCACTCCTGCAGCTTGACGGCGACGACGGGTCGGGCGTCCGGGTCATCGGGGTCCGGGTACACGATACGGATGCGGGATCCGCTGGGCACCTCGAGTCGCTCTGGCGCGAGCTCATCGAGGCGCGCCGCCTCGGGCCACGGCAGCAGCCGGCGCAGCGCGCTCGTCAGATCCAGCCGTGCGAGTGGGGTGCCGCCGGCCAGCGCGTCGAGCTCCGGCGCGAGCCACGCGTCGAGGGCGGCGAGGAGTCCGGCATCCGACACATCCGGCCAGGGCGCTCCCAGCTCACGGTGCAGCAGGGCCAGTCGAGATCGCAGCTCCAGGGCCGCGCCCCGCCAGGTGAACATGGTCAGGCCGTCACGCCGGAGCGCTCTGCGCACGGCATCCCGCCCCTCGTCGGCCGACGCACGCACCGGGGCGGCGGAACGCAGGATCGCGCCGACGCGGCGCTCGCGGCGCGCCTGGACTCGACCGTCGGCGAACTCCGCCTCGACACGATCCGTGATCAGATGACCCGCCGCCTGCGCCATCTGCTCCTCGGTGAGCACGGCCGCTGCGCGGATGATCGCGCCTGATCCGGCCGCCGCGCGGCCCGATGCACGCGCGACATCGGCGACGGCCAGCCACTCGACCGCTGCGAGCGGACCGCTCACCCCGGCACGGGTTCCTGACGCCAGCAGGAACGTCGCCCCGACCGCAGTGCGGTCCACGCGGCGGGCGACCCGCTCGGGGAACGCCAGCGCGATCACGAGGCCCACCCCGTCGAGAGCGGAGCGCATGCCAGGCGTCGATGTCGTCATACGCTCGAGACGATCCGCATCGCTCCGCCATCGGCGGGCATCGGGCGACCGCCCGCCTCGGAGCGCGATCAGCGCCTGGGCGACATCGGAGTCCGCGATGCGCACGTCGCCACCCAGCAGCGCGACGACCTCGGCGGCGAGTCGAGCACCGACCACCGGGCTGCCGTCACGCAGTGCGCGGGCGAGCCGCGGATCGGTCGGGATGCGTGCCAGAGCACGGCCCTCGGACGTCGCGCGACCCTCGTCGTCGATCGCACCGAGGCCGTGCAGCACCGAGACCGCGTCTGCCAGGCTGTCGGCCGGCAGTGGCTCGATCAGCCGCAGTCCCGCACCGCCCGGCGCGCCCCAGCAGGCGAGGAGCAGGGCGGCATCCGCGAGGTCGCTCGAGGCGATCTCGGGAGTGGGTCGGGCGGGGGCGGTGGCGTAGGTGCGCTCGTCGACGCAGCGGACCACGATCCCCGGTCCCTGGCGGGTGGCGCGGCCGGCCCGCTGCACGCACGACGAGCGGGAGGCTGCGGTGGTCACGAGACCCGTCATCCCGCGTGCGGCGTCGCGCTGCGGGGCGCGGGCCAGACAGGTGTCCACCACCAGCCGCACGCCCGGCACGGTGAGCGAGGACTCCGCGAGCGAGGTCGTGACGATGATGCGGGCCTGCTCGTCAGGACGGCGGCCGCGGATCACGGCATCCTGCTCGGTGGCGGGCATCCGACCGTGCAGCTCCCGCACATCGAAGGCGTCGGTCGCGTCACGGATGCGGCGCGCGATCTCCGACACCTCGCGGGCGCCCGGGGCGAAGACCAGCACGTCGGCCGCAGCGTCGTCGCGGGTCAGGTCCAGGGCGGCGGATGCCGTGGTCTGGGCGACGTGGTCCAGGAACGCCCGGGTGACACCGCGTTCGTCGAGACGCGGTGCCGGGCTCGGGGCCCAGCGCTCGGTGAGCGGGAAGGCCGGGACCACGTGGTCGACGATCGGCGCCGGCTTGTCCGCCGTGCCGATGACGGCTGCGATCCGCGCGGCGTCGAGCGTCGCCGACATGGCGATCATCACGAGGTCGTCGCGCAGCTCGCGCACCTCGGAGAGCAGGCCGATCAGCAGGTCGGTCTCGAGCGCCCGCTCGTGCACCTCGTCGATGATCACGGCGTCCACGCCCGCGAGGCCGGGGTCATCCAGCAGGCGCCGCAGCAGCACGCCGGCCGTGACGAACTCGACTCGCGTCTCGCTCGAGACCACGCGCTCGCCGCGCACGGTGAACCCCGCACGAGTACCGAGCGGCGATCCGTCGAGCTGCGCCAGCCTGCGGGCGGCCGCCCTGGCGGCGACCCGGCGCGGCTGGGTGACGATCACGCGGCCGGGGGAACGCGATGCGAGCAGCGGCGGCACGAGCGTGGTCTTCCCGGTGCCCGGCGGCGCACTCACCACCGCTGACGTGCTCGCGTCGAGCGTCGCCGAGAGCTCGTCGACCGCGCCCGCGAACGACAGGCCGGCACCGATCGTGGCGAGGTCGAAGGCGGCGGACGTCATGCTCTCAGTCTGCCTGGATCTCCGGAGTCACGGAGCGCTGCCAGAGTTCGCGGCCCAGAGACAGCGGATGCCGCGACTGAGTTCGGCCGCGGCATCCGCTGTGTTCACTGGATTACTCGTCGCTGGGCGACGGCGCCGCTGGGGGCGGCGGGGGAGTGGTCGGCTTCGACACCCGGGTCTTCGCGGGTGCGGGTGCGGTGGCCGCAGCCACGCCCTCGCCGATGCCACGGCCGACGGCCTGGCCCTGGATGATCCCGGCGAGGTCGAGCCCGGTCGCGGAGTGCACGCTGTCGAACACCGACCGCATCGCGATCGCGCTGTCGGCGCCGACGACCTGCGACGCGCCGTCTTCGCCCGAGCCGCCGATGATCGAGACGTTGCCGATCGCGGCGTAGCCCTTCGAGAACTCCGCCATGATCGACGGCAGCACCTCGAGCACGCGCTGCGACAGGAAGGCGTCCTGGTTCGACGCGATGGCCTTGGCCTCGGCCTCGAGGGCGGCCGCTCGTGCGTCACCCTCGGCGCGGATGGCGTCTGCCTCGGCGTTGGCGCGCAGTCGGCGTGCCTCGGACTCGGCCTCTGCCTGCGAGCGCAGCGCGTCTGCCTCACCCTGTGCCTTCGCGACCGCGGCTGCGGCCTCACCGTCGGCGCGGGCCTTGTCGGCCTGTGCCTGCTGCTCGGCGATGCGGGTGCGGGCCTCTGCCTGCTTGACCTGCTCGATCGCGGCAGCCTCGGCCGCGCGCTCACGCGTGTACAGCTCCGCCTGTGCGCGGGTCTCCGCCTCGTACCGCTGCGCGTCGGCGACGCGCTTCACGTCGGCATCCAGCTGGGCCTGACGGTTCTCGGCCTGCTGCTGCAGCACGGCCTGCTGGGCCTGCTCGCGGGCGAGGTTCTCGGCCTGCTCGGCCTCGGCGCGCGCCCGGCCGATGCCGGCGTTGGAGTTCGCCGTGTTGGTGTCGAGCGCGGTCTGCTCGATCAGGTTGGCTTCCTGGTTGGCGATGTTCTTCTGGTTGATCGCACGGTCGGCGTTCGTCTGCGAGATCTCCGCGGACTGACGCTTCGCCTGGATCTCGGGAGCACCGAGCGACTGGATGTAGCCGACCTTGTCGGTGATGCCCTTGATCTGGAAGGAGTCCAGGATCAGACCCTGCTCGGCGAGCTCCTGCGAGACATCGGCCGCGATCTGGTCGGAGAACTTCTTGCGCTCGCGCATGAGCTCGACGACCGACAGCGTCGCGACGATGCCGCGGAGCGCACCTTCGAGCTGCTCGGTGGTGAACTGCTCGATGGCCTTGTCCTGCGAGGCGAACCGCTCAGCTGCGCGGCGCACGAGGATGGGGTCTGAGCCGATCTTGACGATCGCGACGCCGTCGACGTTCAGCGTGACGCTGTCGAGCGACTGCGCCTCGGCGTTCAGGGAGACCTGGCGCGAGCGCAGCGAGATGATCTCGTGGCGCTGCGTGATCGGGTTGACGAGCGACTTGCCGTTCACGATGACCGTGACGGGCGACTCGGACATCTCGTCCTTGCTCGATCCGTCTGCAGCGATGACGGCGCGCTGCACCTTCTGCTTGCGTCCCGAGATGACGAGGGCCTCGTCGGCTCGGGCCACCTTGATCCAGCTGCGTGCGAACAGCAGCAGGATCAGCAGGATGACGATTGCGGCGACGACAGCGACACCGACGATGACGAGGATGCCGACAGCTCCGGCGATCTCCATGGATGACCTCCCTGATTCCCCCCGAGGGGGCGGTCTCGGGCGCGCCGTGATGCGCGCCTTCACGACCCACCCTGCCAGATCGGAGAGGCGCGCGGTGCGGGCAGAGGTGCTCAGCCCTTGCGGAGCTTCTCCGCGAGGTCGCGCAACTGGCGCAGTTCAGCGTCGTCGAGGGTCGACATCCGCTCGGCGATCGACCGCCCGTGCACGGTGGCGAGTGCGCGGAACGTTCTGGCGCCGGCATCCGTCGCCCTGATCAGCGAACCGCGGCCGTCATCAGGGTCGGCGCATTTCGAGATGAGTCCTCGGGCGACCATCCGGTCGACCAGGCGCGAGACGCTGGGCTGACTGATCAGCATGTTCGAGGTCACGTCGCGCAGTCGGGCGACCATGTCGGGGGAGCGCGTCACCGTGAGCAGCACGTCGTACTCGGCCTGCGCGAGGTCGGAGTGCTCGAAGTCCGCCATCATGTCGGTGAACAGTTCGTGCTGTGCGCGGAACAGGCTCTCCCATGCTTCCAGGGCGAGCTTGCGATCGGTCATCCTCACAGGATAGTGCGAACAGTAAGGGCCGATCGGAGAGGCTTCCGACCGGCCCTTGTCCCTTGCACCAAGAGTGTCCTGCAATCACATGCGGTGAGTGCCACAGCAAACATTCACCGTGTGATCACTGTATAACGGCGAGGTAACGAATGCAACGGTTTGGTCACGGAAGTTTGTGATGAGGTGTCGGTGTCCGATCTCGCGAAAGTGGCGGAGTCGCATGAAAGCTGTCGGAGCGTCTCACTCCGCCGTCGGAATCTCATGACTCGACGGCGTCCAACTGGAAGTCGACGCAGTCGATTGCAACGACGTCGCAGCGATGGAGACAGATCGACGGGTTCCGGGATTGTCACGTCTGAACTTCATCATTCCTCGGGTACTCCCTGCGTCTCACGGCGCGGGTGCGCGCCCCCAGACGCAGCTTTTCCGGCGAACCTATCGATGACTTGAGGTGCCTTGAAAGGTAAACGAGGAAGTAGATCGCCCGACGCGGCGCTCCTACTCGACGCCGAGAGTCACGGCCAGAGACAGTAAGGGAGATGCCGCGCACGGTGACCAGGAGCGACGACGAGCGGGCTTAGCCATAGAGGTCGCACTCCGTTCCGGCCGTTCACCGGGAAGACATTCGGCGCCTCGCTACGCACCGACGACAAGCCTCGCACCGGGCCGCGACGCCGGTCGGTGAGCCACGAAGGGTCTGTTCCAGCGCTCTCGATCACTCCGACGGGGAGGAGTAGATCTCCGTCGTCGCCGGTCGTTGCTTCGCGGCAAGTGCGATCGCCAGGATGCCCAGTCCTGCGGTTCCAGCGAATCCGGCAAGTGTTGCGAGCAACTGAAGCAGTGGAAAGAAGCTCTGCACTTCTCCGGACGGCTGCGACACGATGATGAGCTGCGTGATCACCCACGCCCCCGCGTATCCGCCCAGTGCCCACATTGGTGCCCAGCGCCAAGGATTCTCCACCACCTTGGCGCGAACGACCTGCATCCCCGCGACAAGCCCCGCGCCGGCCGGGACCAACAATGCGAGATAGCCGATGACGCTTCCGCCCGCCGCCGCGACAGGCTCCTCGGCTGCGAATCGGGTGAGCACGAACAACGTCAGCGGCCACAGCCCCACGATCACCAACGCAGTCATGCCCAGAGGTTTGCGCGCGACGATGCTCGCTTCCGAAGAGAGGCCGACCGCAAACAGCAGCATAGACGCCGCATAGATAACGTCAACAGTCACACTCACAGCCGCTGACCCCGACGCGCTGTTGAGCGTCGGGGGCAGTGTGCCGGCGACGCCGCACACGATCAGACCGATACCGCCTGCAATCCAGGTTCGCTGCCTCTGCCGTCGAATCATCCTTCCACCCTACGTACCGCGTGAGCGCCGAATTTCACGATCGACCTCGCTGATGCCCAACGTGTCAGCTGTCCCGCTGAACGAGCGCCGTCGTCTGCGTTGCCTCACGAAGAACGCGATCTGACGGGCAGCAACGCGCGCGCGTGTATCGGCCGTTCGGCGAACCTTCAAGGAGTGACTTCCTCACAGGAACTACGTAGGCTCGCCGTGCGAGATCCTGTTCCGGACTATTCGACCCAGGATCACTCGTCATGGATCACCGTCAGTGTGGGTGACCGCGTTGGGTTCTTTCGATCGGTTCGGGATACGGCTTTCGCTCGACAAACCTCGGCAGCGATGCCGGGTCAACCGAAGGAGGAATCAGATGAAGTTACGAACGATGTTCTCAGGAATTGCAGTGGCGACGGTGATGGCCGCCGCGTTGAGCGCTCCGGCTCAAGCCACTGAATCTGCGCCAGAAAAGCTGCAGGACGAGACCGACGTTGTGTACACGCCTGTCGAACCGACCTCCGACGAAGTGCTGATCGACGGTCAGCCGACCGATATCGCCGTCATGCCCGGTTTCGATGCGAGCGCACCCGCAGTTGTGGTCGATGGCACCGGCCAGCCCACATCGGTAGGTGACGTCTCGATCGTCAGTGCTGGAGGCGAGATCAGTGCATTGTCGCTCGTTGCCCCCACTGACATCGAAGCTCTTGCCGGTTGCGGTTGGACCAATTGGGTAGCTCCCGGAACCGGGACGTATCACACGTCCGTGCCTGGATGCTCCGTCATCGGGGTCTCCCCGGACGCTCAGGTCAGCTACAGCTGGACGGTCGATTCCCTCTCGAACGGCTCGGCGTGCCTGCAGGGCCGCGGGTATAAGGCACGTCACCTGCCCGGGGGCGGCACCACGTACGACGAGTACTTTGGTGCGCTCGGCTGCGGGACCAGTGGTGGCGGAGCCCTGTCCTTGGGCGAGGTCGCTTCCACCAAGGTCGTCAAGGCGCTAGCGACGTCGACACCTGTCGGCGCAGCCGGGATGTTCCAGTAAGCGGACCAGATCTACGGCTGAGAACGGCGGGGAGGCTTCTCCTCGCCGTTCTTCCGGCCCTCGCGGTACGAGATGGGCTGCGGACGAGGTGGGAGGTGCCCCACCTCGACGCTTTCCACCACGGCGCCAGATACGTCCGGGGCGTGGGTCCGTCCTTGATATATCTCGTTGACGTGGTCGAAGGCGTCGACCACGGACCGTCTATCGCTGGATCCTCTGACAATGTGAGCGAGCAACCCGATTCCGATCGCTCCCCACAGGCAGATAGTGAACCATGGTGTCCATGGCGCTTCGACCGCCAGCGACGCAGCCCAGGCGGCGACCAGCAGAATCGAGAAGGTCCACGCGCAGATGCGGGCGACGCGTCGCCGTATCAGACCAGCTCCCATGCCGAGAAGCGTACCCGGGCCGGTTCAGACATCGGGCGGAGACGCATCCTCGCGGTGACGGCCGCAAGAAGCTGGCGGGCGCGAGACTCGTCTGCTTGTCTCCCGGAGTGACGCCGATTCATCCTTCACGAGTTTCTCCATTCGGACTGATCTCGGCGCCGCGAGCCGCGTCACCATGCGGAGAGCTGCCCGTCCGGTCGACATCGCGAAGTTGGAACCCGCCTGTCAGTATGGCGTCATGTTCTGCACACACAAGCTCGCGCCTGTATTCGCCGCACTCGCCTTGACGGCGGCCGCGCTGGTCGGGTGCACCGCCACAGCACCAGCGGCAGTTCAGACGTCCGAAGCCTCCGATCCTACGGATGACACCGAGTCGGTGACCGCGGCTGCGCCGACGCCGCAATCGACCGAGCCGGAAACCTGCTCCGGCATGTCGGAGGTCTACGGAGACGGCGGCGGTCTGTATTGGGAACGGCAAGGGACTCTCCGGGATCTAGGTCCACGCGAGTTCGCGCAGGGTGAGGTGACAGTCGATGCGGACGGCACTCCCTTGACCTATACCGTCGAGTCCGGCGACGTCGAGGCTGTGATCGCTGAACGGCTCTGCGCGTACCCGACCCTCGGCTCGATGAACCACGTGCGCGTGATCCAGCCGGGGCAGGTGCTCTGGCTCACCCCCGACCCCGACAGTCCCTCGGTGCCGTACTACAGCCCTCATGACGCGCCTGCTGGATTCCAGCAGATTCCGTATCAGCAGGCAATCGAGTCTGCAGGTGCGGCCGTTGACGCCGGTGACGTGGGCGCCGTGCGGGCGATCTGGAACGACACGCTCAAGGGGATGTTTATGAACCAGGAGACCATCGCCGCGGTCCAGAAGGTGGTCGACTCCGGCGACCTCGACGCGCTTCGCCAGCTCTTCTCCTGACGCTGGCCAGGCACGCCTGCCGAGGCGGGCTGCGTGACCGCTAGACGAATCCGACCCAGCGGGGCACCAAAGCGGCGATCAGAATCACTGTCGCGGCGACTGTGATGGCGATCGCGACGGCGCGCACACGCCACTCCCTAGGTTTGAAGTCGTTGCGCAGCAGGATGATCCCGGCCGTGAGCGGAAGCGCGAAGGGGAGGATGCTGACGGCGGTGGCGCCCAAGACGGAGTAGGCGATCCAGTCCTCTTCGGCGAACGCGGCACCGAAGGACATCAGCCAGCCTTTGGCCAAAGCCAAAAGCGTTCCGACGCCTCCGATCGTGCTGGAAAGGACGATGATCGTGCGAGGTCTTCGTGCGTGTTCGGGCAGGGCCGAATGCACGATCAGTGCGACTGATATCAACGCCATCAACATCAGGTAGCTGTAGTCCGGCAATCCCCACTCGCCCGCATTGAAGGGAACCAAACCGCTGCCGAGAAGGAAGAGGTGGCCGATCGCGCCCACCGTGAGCAGGGCGACCGCTGCCGTCGTCGTGATCGCGACGACACGCTCCGCGCGAGTGGCGGGTTCAGGCTCCGCCCGGTCTGCGTTTGCTGCTGTCGCACTGGGCGCGTCGTGGCCGGGTTCAAAGGCGGACGATCGATGACGGTATGCCACGGGGTCGCTCGGCACCGAGGGCCTCCCGACGTTCAAGCCTTCGCTCCGCGTCCCATGTTCCGACATGCAACGACAATAGATCAGCCGCTCGTGGGCGCCGTGGCTTGAGCGCACCCTGAAACCTTCTCGATAGCTGGGGAACACACCAAAAACGATCGTTTTCGGTGCAGCCGTCTCATCGTTGCTAGGGTGCCCACCATGTCGCTCACCGAGGCCCAGCGCGCAGCTCTGACCCAAATGCTCGATACAGCGGCCGATCTCGACCGCTGGCGGCTCAGGGCTCATCGCGTCGAAGTACCCCAGCGCGGAAGCGAGCTCGCGATCGACGACGAGATCTTTGAGCGTATGGCGATCAGCGAGCTTGCACGGCTGTCTCTCGTTGCCGCGGGTGAACACCTTCGCCTCGCGCTTGATGCGATCAACGCAAGACAGCTGTACACCTCGTCACATTTCACTGTGCTGCGAGGGGCCCTGGTCGGCGCATCCCAAGCCGTATGGATCTTGGGACCCGAGGATCGCGATGTGCGGCGCGAGCGGGGTCTGACCGTCCTCACAGAGATGTACTCGCAGATGGACAAGTACTACGGCTTTCTCGAAAGCACACCACTCGAAGCCGCCGACCGTGCCAGCCTCGACGATCAGAGACTGTGGCTGAGCGAACGCCGTGATGATGTCGCCTCGATCAGGAGCACAAGGGCGACCCTCAATGTCACTGAGGTCATCGGTGCCGCAGCTGATCATGCTTTCGTGGACACTTCGTCTCGCGACGCGGCCCGACGGTTGTGGCGCGAGATGAGCGCTGACGCTCACGTTCTCGGTTGGTCGCTCTTCCAGCGGACAACCTTCGGGCCGGCTGACCGACGCACGGGTGTTGGCGAGGGGAAAGCTCCAGGAAGTCCGGAGCACGTCGCGGAGCCGTTCCTAGCCTCGTACCGACTTCTGAAGTGTGGGTGGTCGTTGTTCGATCGCCGCTGCGAGGCGCCTTAGCCGGCATCCACCTGGGCGGCGACGCGATAACGGCAGACTGTGATCATGATTCCTCCGGAGACTGACCCTTGGGCGTGGTCGTTGGACGCGGTGCTGAGCCTTGCAGGTATCGCCGTTGCAGTGCTCGGGGCTATGGCGACGATCCTGTTTGCCTGGCTCGCTCTCCAGCAGACCAGGCGTGCCAACGCACTTGAGTTCGAGGCGCGCAAGCGTGTGGATCGCGCTGCGCTCTCCGGCGCCGTGGATGCTTACCTGGCGTCGTGGGCACCGCTCGGTGTGCAACCCCGGACGTGGGAAGCCACCACTGCGGCCGGCCAGACACTTCACACTGCGGCAGCTGCGATCTCCTCCGAGGCCCGGGAGGTGGCGAGTTGGCTCATCAAAGTTGTAGATGCGTCGGATCTTGCTGAGCTAGGCCGCCGTCAAGGTCCACCTGATCCGGGCTGGACAGAGCACCCGCCGCGAGACCTGATCGGTTTCTCAATCCGTGTGCAGGCTCGGGCTCGCGTCACCGATTGGGTGGCGACGGGCAAACTCGATCGCGCGCCATTGTTCCCGTACGAGGAGCGGGAAGCGACAGAGGCATAGCCGCCCGCGGACACCCAGTGCAGCCTGCACCGGCCGCCACCGGCTGCTACCGGTCGGCACCGGCAAATTGATTATTTGACAATTCGCGCTAACCAGCGTAGGCTGGCAGGTACGGCTGTACATATGGTGTAGACTGTTCCTATGATGAGTACAGGAACTAGAAGTCCGCCGGCACCCGGGCACCTTCGCTCGCCCCCGCATGGGGCCATCGGAGGTGAACCTCCCCCAATGGACGACTGGGTCAACATCGTCTCAATCGCCGGCGACATCGCTCGAGTACTCTCGTGCGTTCTGCTCGTCGGCAAGAGCTTCTTCTCAAAGAAGAAGCGCCCCGACTCGAAGTGAGCCAGGACGCCTAGGAAAACTTGTGGTGAGTTTAATTCTAGGCCCTGTTCATTTCGAACGCAACTAAGGTCGGGGAGTCCACAGGTGCCGTACTAGCCGGACTCCCCGCCGAAGTTGCCCGCGGTGGCACCATCCGAACGGTTACGCGCGCCTGACCGAGAGCATCTGCCAGCCTTCGGGAACCTTCGCCTCGAGCGCGGCCATATCGTCGGCTTCGATCTCGCGCGGCTCGTCGCGACGTTGGAACTTTCCCTCGACGATGCGGATGCCGCCAGGCTTCATCTCGACGTGCGCAGAGACCATCTCCCACCCTGCGGGAGCTTCCGCTACCAGCTGAGCGCGAAGCTCCGGGATCTCTGTCCCTGTCACCGTGGCGGTGTGCTTCTCAGCGGGGCGGATCGTGGCGATGAGCATCAGATCAGCCTATGCCGCAGGCTCGATGAGAGACGGGTCGCTGGCGTCGGCAGTGCGGGAGTTGTTCACCTTCCGGTCGACGATGTGCTCGGTGATGGTGGCGGCCACGTCGGCGGAAGTGTGCTCGAGCATCGCGAGGGTCTCGACCTTCCGCGCACCAGTGAGCTTCTCCGGCGTGAGCCAGGCATCCCAAGTGTCGGGGGTGAGGAAGGCCGGCATCCGGTCGTGTACCTCGCCGCTCGCGTCCCGCGCCTCGCGGGTGATGACAACGAAGCACCGCGATCGCTCGCCGTTCGCGAGTTCCATCGACCAGGTGAGCCCGGCCGCGGAGAGCATGCCGTCGCCGTGGAGGAAGTGCGGGGTCTTGTCACCCTTCTCGCCTGTCCATTCGAAGTAGCCACGCATCGGGACGATGCACCGCGCCGCGGAAAAAACCGGAGCCCAGAACCCGGTGGCGAGCTTCACCGAACTAAGCAATGCCCGCCGAAAACGATCGTCTTCGGCAAGGCCTAGCCGCATGCGCTGAAGAGATGCCACCAAGTTCCACCGGAATTCACTCACTGCAGAGAGTTCCAACGCCCGTGAGGGGCCCGTCAGCGGACACAGGCCA
>Ga0160464_100054_pt1 | contig 137182 bp, 122 predicted proteins | sample HID1971I_E11MG_FD_108275 | JGI IMG/M metagenome (GOLD analysis project Ga0160464, IMG submission 108275) | Enriched millipede-associated microbial communities from UW Madison campus, WI, USA - HID1971I_E11 MG | ecosystem: Host-associated > Arthropoda: Insects > Digestive system > Unclassified ...
GCATGGCCAAACTGCGTGTGACCGCGGGCTTAAACGAGCTGCTTTCTTTGGTTACTTTCTTTGCAGCAGCAAAGAAAGTGACTGCCGCCCCGCACAGGGGCAGTGCTAATAGACCACCGCGAATACGGGATCCAGCGACACAAAAGACAACCCCCTCACCCCACCCAAACCATCACGGCGTGAATCAAAATCCCCACCGCTCCCCCCACCAGCGTCCCATTCACCCGAATAAACTGCAAATCCCGCCCGATATTAAGCTCGACATCCCTCACAAGAGTCGCGTCATCCCACTGCTTGACCGTCGCGGCAATATGCTTCGCGATCCCATCCCGCAACTCCGGCGCCAGCGCCTTCAACGCATCGCGCATATGTTCGTTGATCGAATCGCGCAACGCCGGATCACTGCCGAGCGCTTCGGCGAAACCGCCCGCCATCGCCACGACCTTCGCGTGCAGCGCCGAATTCGGCCGCTTGATATCCGCATCGAGCCACGCGATGAACTCGTCCCACAGCCCGTTCACATAACCGCGCAGCTCAGGCCGCTCGAGCCATTCACGCTTGTGCTCGTCGATGCGCGCCTTGAACGACGGATCCGTCTTCAGCCGCCCGACGAATCGCTCCACGGCCGCATCGAAAGCCTTGCGGCGCTCGTGCTCCGGATCGCTGCTCACGTCGTGAAGCCATTGATTCGCGCCGCGCACCAGACCCGCCGCGAACTTGTTGCCGAGGTCCTCGGCGTTCAGTCCGACGAAACCCAGCATGCCGATGAGCTTCGGATACTCCTCGCCCGCCACTGCGACGATGCGCGTCGCCAGCATCTCCTGCACCTCGGGCTTGTCGAGCCACGCGGCCATCTGCTTCAGACCTTCATCGAGCAACAGTTGATGCCGGCGGTCGGACGTCAGCGTCGATAGCACGCTGCCCGCCGCGCTCGCGAGATCGAATGAATCCGCGCGACGGCGCAGCGTGTCGTAGAGCATCGTCTTGACGCGTTCATCGTCGACGAAAGACAGCAACTGGCCGACCGCCGTCACCGCCTTCCTGCCGAGCAGCTCCGAATTCTTCGGCTCCGCGAGCCACGTTGAAAGACGGCTCGCCGGATCGAACGCGTTCACGCGCGCGACGAGCGCATCGGTGCCGAGAAAACGGTCCCGCACGAATACGGCCAGGTTGTCCGCGACGCGCGCCTTGTTCGCCGGCAGAATCGCCGTGTGCGGAATCGGCACGCCGAGCGGATGGCGAAACAACGCAACGACCGCGAACCAGTCCGCGAGCGCGCCGACCATCGCGGCTTCCGCGAACGACGATACCCATGCCCATACGCCCGCATCGTGCTGGCTTTTCGCGAGCGCGAACAGGCAACCCGCCGCGACGAGCAACGCGGCGGCGAACCATTTCATTCTTTTGAGCGCGACGGCTTTGTCCTGCGTTTCCATCTATGTCGATTTCATGGTTTTGGTGAGGCCGAAAGCTTACCAGCAGTGCGCTGCAAATCCCGCAGGACATCGACGGCCCGCTCGCCATCATCGACGGGAACGAAGATGTGGTCGTGGTACGCCGCCGCGATCACATTGCAACTGATGTTCGCCTCGCCGAGCGCACGCGCGAACGCCGCCGTCAGACCGACCGCGTTCAGATCCGAATGCACGGTCAGCGTGATCCACGCCGCGCGAAACAGCGGCGCGATGCCCGCCGCCTGCGCCGCGCGCTCCTCCATCACGACCGTCAATCCTTCGCGCTCGCGAAACGTCGCGACGATGCCCGCGCCGCTCGTCACCGCATCGTGCGGCAACGAGGCGAACACGTACACGCCCGGCTGCAGCTCGGGTTGCATCGACGCGATCAGCGTATCGAGATCACGCAGCATTTTCGGCCTCGCGTGTACGTCCCAGAACCGGCCGCAGCGCCGCGCCCGTGTGGCTGCGCGGATGCGTCGCGAGCGTGTCCGGGTCCGCCGCCGCGACGATCGTGCCGCCGTTCACGCCGCCCTCCGGCCCGAGATCGAGCACCCAGTCGGCTTCGGCGATCACATCGAGATCGTGTTCGATGACGATCACGCTATGCCCGCCATCCACCAGCCGATGCAGCACGCGGATCAGCTTCGCGACGTCCGCCATGTGAAGCCCGACGGTCGGTTCATCCAGCACGTAAAGCGTATGCGGCGGCTTCTGGCCGCGCCGTGTGATGTCGTCGCGCACTTTCGACAACTCGGTGACGAGCTTGATGCGTTGCGCCTCGCCGCCCGACAGCGTCGGCGAAGGCTGGCCGAGCGTCAGATAACCGAGGCCGACATCGCGCAGCAATTGCAACGGATGCGCGATGCTCTGCATCGACGCAAAGAATTCGACGGCTTCGTCGATCTCCATCGTCAGCACTTCGCCGATGTTCTTGCCGCGCCACGTCACCGCGAGCGTCTCCGGATTGAAGCGCTGGCCGTGACAGACGTCGCACGGCACCTTCACGTCGGGCAGGAAGCTCATCGCGATGGTGCGCACGCCCTGGCCTTCGCACGCCGGGCAACGCCCTTCGCCCGTGTTGAACGAGAAGCGCGACGGCGTATAGCCGCGCGCGCGGGCTTCGAGCGTATCGGCGAACAGCTTGCGGATGGTGTCCCACATGCCGATGTAGGTCGCTGGACACGAGCGCGGCGTCTTGCCGATCGGCGTCTGATCGACTTCGAGCACGCGATCGATCGCCTCGAAGCCGGTCACGCCACGGCAGCCCTGCCACGCGTGCGCGACGTCGAACTTCGGACGCGGCGCCTCGCGCGCGAGCACGCTGGCGCGCGATCGCGTGGCGGGTGCATCGGACTGCGCCGCCTTGCGCGCACGCCGCACCGCGGGCGACGACAGCACCGAGCGGCCGACGGCATCGAGCAGGTTGGTCATCAGCACGTCGCGCGCGAGCGTCGACTTGCCCGAGCCCGACACGCCCGTGATCGCGACGAGGCGATTCAGCGGCATGCTCGCCGTCACGTTGCGCAGATTGTGCAGCGTCGCGCCTTCGACCGTGAGCCATTGTTCGGGCGTCGCCGGACGTTTCGCGGTCCCGGCACGCACTTCGCGGCGCGGCTGCAACGGATGCACGATCGGGTTCGCGAGGAACTGGCCCGTCAGCGACGCCTTGTGCGCCGCGAGATCCGTCACGGTGCCTTGCGCGACCACCGTGCCGCCGCGCTTGCCCGCGCCCGGCCCGATATCGATGATGTGATCCGCGCGACGAATCGTGTCCTCGTCATGCTCGACGACGACGAGCGTATTGCCCTTGTCGTTCAGCTTCTTCAGCGCCGAGAGCAGGATGAGGTTGTCGCGCGGATGCAGACCGATGGTCGGTTCATCGAGCACATAGCACACGCCTTGCAGATTGCTGCCGAGTTGCGCGGCGAGACGGATGCGTTGCGCTTCGCCGCCGGAAAGAGTCGGCGCGGCGCGATCGAGGCTCAGATAGCCGAGCCCGACTTCTTCGAGAAACTGGAGTCGGCCTTCGATTTCGCTAACCACGTCGCGCGCGATATCCGCATCGCGGCCTTTCAGCTTGAGCGCAGCGATCCACTCGCGTGTATCGCTCACGGTCCAGCGGCCGACTTCCGTGATCGGATAATCGCCGAAGGTCACGGCGCGCGCGACCTCGTTCAGACGCGTGCCTTCGCAGTCCGGGCACGGCTGATCGACGATATCGTCCGGTTCCTGATCCACCGAGCCGATGCTCTGCTCGCGCCCGCGATCGTCCTGCGCGAACAAGGTGTCATCGAATGCGGCGCGCTGTTCGCGCGTGAGCTTCACGCCCGTGCCGACGCATGTATTGCACCAGCCGTGCTTGCTGTTGTACGAGAACATGCGCGGATCGAGCTCGGGATAGCTCGTGCCGCAGACGGGACACGCGCGCTTCGTCGAGAACACGCGGGTTTCTTCCTTGCCGCGACGCGCGCCGTCCTGCCACGAACCATGCAGATCGTCGAGCGGCGCGCACAGATGCATCACGCCCTTGCCGATCTCCAGCGTTTCGTCGAGCAGGCGGCGCAGATCGGCTTCGTTGTCCGCCGATACGACCAGATCCGCGACCGGCAATTCGATCGTATGTTCGCGGAATCGATCGAGCTTCGGCCACGGACTCACCGGCAGGAACTCGCCATCCACGCGCAGATGCGTGTTGCCGCGCGCCTTCGCCCATTTCGCGAGATCGGTGTACACGCCCTTGCGATTCACGACGAGCGGCGCGAGCAGCCCGACATGCTGCCCCTTGAAATCGCGCATGATCTGCGCGGCGATCGATTCCGAGCTTTGCGACTGCACCGGCGTGCCGTCGTGGATGCAATGCTGGATGCCGAGCTTCACGTACAGCAAACGCAGGAAGTGCCAGACTTCCGATGTCGTCGCAACCGTGGACTTGCGCCCGCCGCGCGACAGACGCTGCTCGATCGCGACGGTCGGCGGAATGCCGTAGACGGCATCGACTTCGGGACGTCCCGCGGGCTGCACGATGGAACGCGCATACGCATTCAGCGATTCGAGGTAACGCCGCTGGCCTTCGTGAAAGAGGATATCGAACGCGAGCGTCGATTTGCCGGAACCGGACACGCCCGTCACGACGTTGAACTTGTTGTGCGGGATATCGACATCGAGCGACTTCAGATTGTGCTCGCGCGCGTTGACGATGCGCACGACATCCTCGCCCTGCAATGCGCGCCGCGCGCTCGCGACTTCCGCCGCGAGTTGCAGCGGCACGCCCGCGCGTTTTTCCGCCGCGCCGGGCGCCATCGCTTCCTCGTATTCGATCAATGCGCGGCCCGTATGCGACTGCTCGCAAGCGGCCACGTCATCGGGCGTGCCGACGCACACGACCTGTCCGCCGCCATCGCCGCCTTCGGGACCGAGATCGATGATCCAGTCGGCCGCGCGAATCACATCGAGATTATGCTCGATGACGATCAGCGAATGCCCGCGTTCGAGCAGTCGGCGCAGCGCCTGCATCAGCTTGGCGATGTCGTCGAAATGCAGGCCGGTGGTCGGCTCGTCGAACATGAAAAGGCGGCTTTCGCTGGTTTTGGCTTGCGATGTTTCGGCCAGGAAACCCGCGAGCTTCAGACGCTGCGCCTCGCCGCCTGAAAGCGTCGGCACGGGCTGGCCGAGCTTCACGTATTCGAGGCCCACATCGACAATCGGCTGCAGCACGCGCAGCACTTCCTTGTCGTTTGCGAAGAGCGCGACGGCTTCGCTGACCGTCAGTTCGAGCACATCGGCGACGCTCAATTGACGATCGCCGCGCTCGATCTTCACTTCGAGAACTTCAGCGCGATAACGCCTTCCGTCGCAATCCGGGCAGCGCAGATAAACGTCGCTCAGGAACTGCATTTCCACATGCTCGAAGCCCGAGCCGCCGCATGTCGGGCAGCGTCCGTCGCCCGAGTTGAAGCTGAACATGCTCGCGCTATAACCGCGCTGCAACGCGAGCGGCGCCTTCGCGTAGAGCTTGCGGATCTCATCGAACGCGCCGACATAGCTCGCCGGATTCGAGCGCGCCGTGCGCCCGATCGGCGACTGGTCGACGAACACGACATCGCTCAGATGCTCCGCGCCCTTCAATGCGCGAAACGCGCCGGGCGTTTCCGTCGCCTTGCCGAAATGGCGCATCAGCGCGGGCGCGAGCACGTCCTGAATCAATGTCGATTTGCCCGAGCCGGAAACGCCCGTCACGCAGACGAGACGTTGCAGCGGAATATCGACCGTCACGTCCTGCAGGTTGTGATCGCTCGCGCCTTCGAGCGTGAGACGCGGCGTGTTCGCATCCACGACGCGCCGGTTCCAGTTCGACGCATGCGCGACATGTTTGCGGCCGCCGAGATACGCGCCGGTCAGGGTGTCGGTGCCTTGAATGTCGTCGGGCGCGCCGTCGTAGACGATCTGCCCGCCGCGCTCGCCCGGCCCCGGTCCCATGTCGATGAGGCGATCCGCCGCGAGCATCACCGAGGGATCGTGCTCCACGACGACGAGCGTATTGCCCGCGTCGCGCAGCCGGTGCATCGCCTCGACGATGCGGTTCAGATCGCGCGGATGCAGGCCGATGCTCGGCTCGTCGAGCACAAAGAGCGTGTTCACGAGCGACGTGCCGAGCGCGGTCGTCAGGTTGATGCGCTGCACTTCGCCGCCGGACAACGTGCGGCTCTGGCGATCGAGCGTCAGATAACCGAGGCCGACATCGCAGAGATATTTCAGACGCGTGCGCACTTCCGCGTGCAGCAGCTTGAGCGCTTCGTCGAGCAGGGTCGAAGGCAGCGTCAGCGAATCGAAGAAGCGGCGGATGCGCTCGATCGGCATCAGCATCAGATCGTGGACCGTGAGACCCGGCAGCGCTTCGAGTTGCGCGCGTGTCCAGTCGACGCCTGCCGGCATGAAGCGATTCGACGGCGGCAACACCGCGTCGGCCTGCTCCTTCGTGCCGAGACGCCACAGCAGCGACTCGGTTTTCAAACGCGCGCCGGCGCAAACCGGGCACGTCGTATAGCTGCGATATTTCGACAGCAGCACGCGGATGTGCATCTTGTACGCCTTCGACTCCAGATAGTCGAAGAAGCGCTGCACGCCGTACCACTGGTTCTGCCACTTGCCGGTCCAGTCGGGCGAGCCCTTGATGACCCAGTCGCGCTCTTCTTGCGTGAGATCCTTCCAGGGCACGCCGAGCCGGATGCCCGCCTTCGCGCCGTACTTCACGAGATCGTCCTGGTTCTCTTTCCACGCGGGCGTCTGCAACGTCTTGACCGCGCCTTCGCGCAGCGTCTTCTTGTCGTCCGGAATCACGAGCCCGTAATCGACGCCGATCACGCGGCCGAACCCGCGGCACGTTTCGCACGCGCCGTAGGCCGAATTGAACGAGAACAGCGCCGGCTGCGGGTCCGCGTAGCGCAGATCGCTTTCCGGGCTGTGCAGACCGGTGGAGAAGCGCCAGATTTCCGGCTCCGCGTCCTCCTTCAGCACGTAGACGTCGACGCGGCCGGTGCCGCGCAGCAACGCGCTTTCGATCGCTTCCAGCGCACGCGAGCGCTCCGTGTTCTGCAGGCGAAAGCGATCCGCGACGACATCGAGCATCTGCCGCGCGCCGGATTCCGTCTGGATGCGGCGCTTGGCCTGCACGCGCGTATAGCCGCTCGCGGATAGCCATTGCGCGACTTCCTCGTCGCTCGCGGTATCGGGCAGTTCGACAGGAAACGTGATCGCGAGACGCGGATCGTCGGCGCGCGTGCGTTCGAGCAGCTCCGCGTAGATCGTTTCGGGCGTGTCGTGGCGCACGCGCTGCGACGTCTTCCTGTCGAAGAGTTCGGCGGCGCGCGCGTAGAACAGCTTCAGGTGATCGTTCAGCTCGGTCATCGTGCCGACTGTCGAACGCGAGCTGCGCACCGGATTCGTCTGGTCGATGGCGATGGCGGGCGGCACGCCGTCCACGCGATCGACCTGCGGGCGGTCCATCCGGTCGAGAAACTGGCGCGCATACGCGCTGAAAGTCTCGACGTAGCGGCGCTGACCTTCCGCGTAGAGCGTATCGAACACGAGGCTCGACTTGCCCGAACCGGATGGCCCGGTCACGACCGTCATCTGGCCGGTGTGCAGGTCGAGATCGAGATTCTTGAGGTTGTGCTGACGTGCGCCGCGAATGCGGATTGCGTTGTTCGATGCCAATTTTTCAACCGGTTCAATAGGTTAGGCGGCTCTCTGAAAGCCTTGGGCGAGGTTGCACGAGTGTTCGGAAGTGCGTGGCCGCCATAGCGAACAGTACTGTACACGCATACAGTGTTCGTCGCCAAACGTGTCACGGGTGTCCGCTTCCGTGCGCAAGACGCTCGCCTGATCGGCGCTTCACTTCAGATGCGCGATGACGGCATCCGCGACGGCGTCCGGCGCCTCGCGCAGCGGAAAATGCCCCGCGCCATCGATGACCACGCGCCGGTATCCCGCCGGAAAATACTTGTCCTGCCCTTCCGAGCTCGCCGGTTCGTCGCAGGAATCCGCGCCGCCCTGGATCATCAACGCGGGCACGTCGATGCGTTCGATCGTCGCGAGCCGCGCATACAGTTCGGCGAGCGCGGGATCGGATGGCTGGTCGCCGCGCCAGCGACGTCGGTATGCGTTCAGTGTGATCGGCACCCAGTCGGGATTCTCGAAGGCGCGTGCGGTCGCGGTGAATTCGATTTCGTCGAACCAGCCGGGCGGCGACCACGTTTCCCACTGGATGCGCGCGAAGCCTTTGGGATCGGCGGCGACGGCATCCGGGCCGCCATCGAGCGACATGAACCATTGGTACCAGAAGCGCCGCGCCTGCGAGAAATCCGGCAATTCGAAGACGCCACGCGGCTGATAGGCGAGCGCGAGCGCGGCCATGCGGCGCACGCGATCCGGAAACAGCGCGGCGATCGTGTACGCGGCGCGCGCGCCCCAGTCGTGACCGACGACATCGAATTGCGCGATGCCGAGCGCATCGGCGAGATCGACGGCATCGTTCGCAAGCGCGACGCCCGAGCCGTCGCGCACGGTGTCATCGCGCAAGAAGCGCGTGCCGCCCGCGCCGCGCAACTCCGGGACGATGGTGCGATAGCCGGCTTCGTTGAGCCGCAGGGCGACCGCGTTCCATGCGCGCGCCGCATCGGGCCAACCGTGGATCAGGAGAACGATGCGACCATCGGCGGGACCGGAATCGGCGTAGGCGATATCGAGCGTCGGCGTGCGGGCGTGGCGTGCGAAGTCCAGCATGGCGAGACTCCTGCTTGAGGAAAAAGCCATTCTAAAGCGAGTCGCGTACGTGAGTCGCGAGCCGGATTCGAGGGCGCAACGACAACGGACTACGGTGTTGAAAGGCCTGTCCCGTGTCTCAAATTTTCGTTCGTGATACGAAGTGCTATGATCGAAATTTATGTCGGAGTTCGACCCTTGGTTAAAGGAATGTTTTCCGTTTCTCCCGCTGCACGATGCAAGTGCTGCGACGGTCCAAGTGCGCTTTGCGGAGTCGTGGACTTGTCACGCGGCGGCGCCGACCACGCTGCGGGAAAGAAAGTCGATCCGTACTCGGGCGTACCCATTTACTACTATCGATGCGAGCGCTGCGGCTTCACCTTCACCTCCGCGCTCGACGACTGGACATCGGCGCAATTCAGCGAACATATCTATAACGCCGACTACGTAAGGCAAGATCCGGATTACGTCTTCGCCCGCCCGGACGAGAACGCCCGGACCATCGCCGAGAAATTTTCCGCGTTGGCGAAAATGAAAATTCTGGACTATGGCTCAGGATCGGGCGTGTTGGAACAGCAACTGCGCCTGCGCGATTTCCATGACGTACGCTCTTACGATCCCTTCCACAGCAGCTCGGATCCGTCTGTTCTCCAGGAACAATTCCGTGTCGTTTTCGCGTTCGAAGTATTCGAGCACAGCGTCGATCCTCGTCAATTGATGCAGACACTTGCCGCCTTGCTCGACGACGATGGCGCCATGCTCGTAAGCACCCTCTTTGTACCCGACAATACTGCATCCGAAGGCATCGATAAATGGTGGTACTGCATGCCTCGCAACGGCCATGTCTCGTTCTTTACGCCGACATCGTTGTCTCTGCTGGCGTCGCAGTACGGATTGAAGGCGGCCTCGTTCAACAGCGGCTTTCATCTTCTGTTTCGATCGGAGAAACCCGACTGGGCGAAGCCGTATGAATTCATGACTTCGCCGGACTAAAAGCGTCTCACGCCCCGATCAGCACCCCGCTTCTCACCGCCTTCTCCCCCGTCACCCGTCCCATCGGCGCGCCCGCGTACACGAAACGGATCGCGCGACGCATGTAAAACACGCCATCGTTGTTCGTGGTGACCGTGGTCACCGCATCGGTGATCGGATCGACGATATCGAACACCGGATCGCCCGCTTTCAAAATCGCGCCCACCTTCGCCCGATACACGACGATCCCGCTCACCGGCGCGCTCAACTGCTGGCTGCCCGCGAGCGGCGTCGCGGCTTGCGCGAGCGGCGGCGCGTCCTTCTCGTCGCCATCGATCACGCCGCGCGCGATCAGATAATCGACGATGGCATCGGCATCATGCGCGGCGGTCTCGTAATCGACGTCACGCTGCCCGCGATGCTCGATCGTCGCCGCGATATTCGGCGCGCCGAGCGGCGTGTTCTTGCCGAGGCGTTCGCGCAGTTCGTGCCAAAGCAGCGCATGAACCTCGTCGAACGACTGCCCGCCGGAATCCGTCGCCAGCAGCACGCCGTTTGCGCCGAGATGGCGCGCGAGCGGCTCGATCGCGGGCCAGCTCGCGGGGCTCGTGTAGATGTGCATCGTCGCTTCGAGCGAGCAATGCAGATCGAGCACGATATCGGCTCGCGAAGCCAGCGTGAGCAGCGCAAGCCGCAGCGATTCGAACTCGTTCTTCGCGTTCATCTCGCCGAGCATTTCGACGAGCGCGCCGCGCAGAAGGCGCGCGTTGTGCGCGGCATCGGCGGACGAGAAGCGCGCGCCCACGCGCTCGATCAGCGCGGCAGCGGACGGCATCGGAAAGTTGCGGTTGAAGTTGTGGCCGCTGTTCGCTTCGAAGCGCCCGAGAAACTGCCCGAGTACGTGCTGCGACAGGCCGATCGGATTCGCCACCGGCACGAGCACGATCTCGCCGCGCACGCGGCCTTCGGCGTCGAGCGCGGCGAGCCGCTTCTTGAGCGTCCATGCGGTGAGCATCGCAGGCGTTTCGTCGGCATGCAGCGAAGCCTGTATGTAGACGGTCTCGCCGTCGCGCCCGGCGTCGCCGAAATGAAAGCTGACGAGTTCGCGCGACGTGCCGAGCGTCGTCGAGACGAGTGAATGGCGTTTCGTTTGCATCGAAGAATCCTTAGTCGCCGTACACGTCGAAGTCGAAATACTTGCGCGCGATCTTCTGATACGTGCCGTCGGCGCGCATGTCGTTCACGGCCTTGTCGATCTTCGCCTTGAGCGCGGTGTCGTCCTGGCGCAGGCCCATGCCGACGCCGTGATCGCCCATCGAAAGCGGCTCGCCGACGAACGCGAAGCCCGCGCCGTGCGGCGTCTTCAGGAAGCCGTGCTCCGCTTCCACCGAGCCGAGCAGCGCGGCGTCGATACGCCCCGCGGTCAGGTCGTTGAGCACGCCTTCCATGCTCTGATACGACACCACCTCGACGCCGCCCGGCTGCCAGTTCTTCAGCGCGTAGGTTTCGAACTGGCTGCCGCTCTGCACGCCGACGCGCTTGCCGCGCAAGCCCTGCGCGCTCGCGGTGAGCGGCGTGCCCTGCTTCGCGATCAGGCGCGAGCGAAACTGAAAGAGCTTGGTGGAAAACGCGATCTGCTTCATGCGCTTGTCGGTGATCGCCATCGACGACATGATTCCGTCGATCTTGCGTGCCTGCAGCGCGGGAATCATCCCCGAGAATTCGAGCTCGACCCACTGGCAGCGCATCGCGATGCGGCGGCAGATTTCATCGCCGAGATCGACGTCGAAACCCGCGACGTGGCCATCGGGCGTCTTCACGTCCATCGGCGGATAGCCGGGATCGATGCCGAGCCGCAGGGCGTCGGCGTCTTTCGCGTGAACCGGTGCGGCCGCGACGAGCGCCGCGGCCAGGAAAAGTGAGCTGAGTCTGAACATGAACGCGGTGTCTCCGTATGGTTGCCACCGATGGTAAAGGCGCAAAACGCTCGCAAAAAGAGGCGTTTTGCTTATCATGATCACTTTTCGAGATCACCCGACGGAGACGCCGAGCGTGGATTTGACTCTGACGCAGTTGCGCATGTTCGTGGCCGTCGCCGACGCGGGCAGCGTGCGCGCGGCCGCGCGGCGGCTCGATGTCGCGCAAAGCGGCATCACGCAGCAGTTGCAGAAGCTCGAAACACTGGCGGGAGGGCCGCTGTTCGAGCGCGATGTGCGCGGCGCGCGCCTGACGCCGGTCGGCGAGCGCTTGCGCCTGCGCGCCGATCTGATTCTCGGCGAGTGCAGAAAGACCGAAGACGAGATGCGCCAGCTGCGCGGCGAGCTGACGGGGCGGGTCGCGCTCGGGCTTGCCGCCGAAGCGACGATGCGCCTCTTCCCCGCATTGCTCGAAAGCTATCGCGAGCGCTGTCCGCTCATCGACGTGCATCTGACGAGCGCGACCTCACGCATGTTGACGTCGTGGGTTCGCGACGGCAGCCTCGATTTCGCGCTCGCGCTGATCGCGCCCGACGCCGATATCCACGACATGAACACCGCGCCGCTTTTCGATACCGAAGTCGCGGTGATCGCGCGGCGCGGTCATCCGCTCGGGCGTTCGCACGCACTTCGCGACTTGCAGGACGCCGAGTGGGTCAGCACGCGGCAGCGCGGCGGCGGTGCGCTTGGCAACAAGCTGTCGGCGCTTTTCGAGCAGGCGAAGCTCGGACCGCCACGTATCGCCGCAACGACGGAAGCCGTGTTCGACACGCTGCACTGCATTGCATCGAGCGATTATCTCGGGCTCGAACCCGCGAGCCTCGCCGGACATCCGTTCTTCCGCGAGCACGTCGAGATCGTGCCGATCGCCGAGCGCGCCGCGAGGACGCCGGTGTGTCTGGTGCGGCGCGCGGGCGTGCCGCTCACACCCGCGGCGCAGGAACTCGCGACGATGGCCGTCTCGTTCGCGCGGATGCTCCCGGCTCAGCGCGACGCGTGACGCGTGCGCGAACCCTTCGCTGCGTTGGCGCGGCGCGTCGCCCAGCCCTTCTTCGCGGCGGCTGACCGATCCGCCGCCGAGCGCCTGCTCGAAGCCGCATGCGACTGACGCGACAGCGCCTTGGGCGAAGCGGCCTTGGTGCTTTCGCGCTTGAGCGCGCGTGTCGACGCGGCCGAGCGCTTCGCCTTCGATTCGGTGCTCGGGCTCTTCTTCGTGCGATGCGAAGCCTTCGTGTCCTGCGCGGCCTTCCTGCGCGTGGCCTCGGACGTCGTGCCCTTCTTGGGCGCCTTCATCTTCACGCCTGAGCGGCGCGCTTCGGACAGCCCGATCGCAATGGCCTGCTTCGCCGACTTCGCGCCGTGCTTGCCTTCGCGAATGTGATCGATCTGCTCCTTCACGAACGCACCCGCCTGCGTGCTCGGGGACTTGCCTGCGCGCTTCGCTTTCGATGCGCGCTCGAGGGTTTTCTGTTCGGGCATGTCGGACCTCCGTATGAAGTGGACTTGCCCCTGGCGGGCGAGCAACGTGCGTGCCCGCATCCTCACCTGCAAACGTTTGCCTTCTTATCTGGCATGCCGGGCAAACGCATACACATCCGAGAGACGGCACTTTCGGCGAACCCCTTCGACCTCGCGATTATTTCTCAAATCGGTTAAAGCCCGTCAAGGCGTTGCCGTTAACGCGCTTATCCATACCACCCGGGTCGATTCAATTCGAGGCCTGTTTGGCCCTTGTGTTCTTGCGTTTGGCCTGGGCGGCCGTGGATGTGATCCAAATCGGTAAGCACTTCCCGCTGGCACTGCAAACCCAACTCTCACCCATCAAGGAAGCAACATGCAAAAACTTCTGAAAGCCTTCGTGCGCGACGAACGTGGCGTCAGCGCCATGGAATACGCGATTCTCGCGGGCATCGTCGTGGTCGCGCTCGTGGCGGTCGGCTCCGCTTTCAGCACCAACATGACGGGCATCTTTTCGAATCTGACCGACAAAGTGAAGGCCGCCGCGGGCAACTAAGCAGTCGCGCCCCAGGTCCGGGCCTTCACACGCCCGGACCTCGATCTGACCCAACCCGATTCGAGCCCATCGTGACCGTACTGTCTCTCGTCATTCGTCTTGTCGTGCTGGGCGCCTTGCTCTGGCTCGCGATCACCGACGTTCGCACCCGACGTCTGCCGACGAGCATCGTCCTCACGATCGGCGCACTCTTTTTCGTCGATGCGCTCATCGCCGGCATGCCGCTCGACGATGTCATCTCGCATCTGCTGCTTGCGGTCGTCGTGTTCCTGGCCTGCGCCGTCCTGTTCGCCGTGCGCATGCTCGGCGGCGGCGACGCCAAGCTCGCTTCCGTCATCTTTCTGTGGGTGGGATTCGGCCTTTCGCTCGCCACGCTGACGCTCGTCTCGGTGATCGGGACCGTGGTGTCGCTCGTGAGTCTCGCTACCCGCAACATGAATCCCTCTCAGCGCTTCGTGCCGCTGCGCGCGCTCGCGATGTTCTCCGCGGCGCGCGGCGTTCCGTACGGCGTGGCGCTCGCCTTCGGCGGCGGTTTCGTCATCGTGCTGCCTGCCCTGCTGCACCTCATCTCGACGCAATAGGACGACGTCTCCATGTCCAACATCATCAAATTCGCCGTGCTGCTGGTCGGCGCACTTCTGATTGCGCTGATCGTGCGCGTCGTCCTTGCGAGCGCTTCTCACACCGCTAAGCCCGCCGTGACGAGCGAGAAGGTGCTGGTCAGCGCCGCCAATCTGCCGCAAGGCCTGTTGCTGCGCGACGAGGATCTCGCCTGGAAGGCGATCCCCAAGACGGAGATGCCCGCCAACGCCATCGTCGCGGGCGTCGCGAGCGCGCCCGACCTGAAGGGCGCGCTGCTGCGCCATCCGGTCGCGGCCGGCGCCGTCCTCGTGTCCGACGATGTCTTTCTGCCGAGCGCCCCGGGCTTTCTCGCCGCGACGCTCAAGCCCGACATGCGCGCGGTCTCGGTCGCCGTCGACGATGTGTCCGGCAACGCAGGCCTGATCCAGCCGGGCGACTATGTCGACCTGCTGCTCACCCAGCAAATGGACCGGCGCACCGAATCGCCGGATCTCGCGGTATCGAGCGAAACGGTGGTCGAGCATGTGCGCGTGCTCGCCGTCGGCTCGGAAATCAAGCGGCCGAAAAACGATGGCGACAACGACGTCGCCGTGGCCCGCGCCCGCACCGTGACGCTCGAAGTCACGCCGCGCATGGGCGAAGTCGTCGCGGTCGCTGCGCGGCTCGGCAGCCTGTCGCTCGCGCTGCGCAGCTTCGCGACGGTCAGCCGCGACCCGGCGGCGCCCGCGGGGGCGTCGGCGCCCGAGCGCAAGCCCATCTGGGCCGGCGACATCTCCCGCGCCGTGCGCGATCTGCCGCGCACGCGCCCCGTTCAGTCGGGCGCACCGAGCGCCGCGCCGGCCATGCCGCGCACCGTGACCATCTACCGCGGCTCCGAGAAGTCGGATACGTCGAGCGTTGCCCAGGCGGGCGGTTCGGGCCAGGGCGTCCCGCCGCTGCCCTCCGTGCCCGCGGAGCGTTGACACCGTGCCCCCGTTCGAAAGCGTGCCATCGCCAGGATTCACATTCATGAAAACGCAGTTCAGTTCGAGTCGCATGACGGGTCGTGCGGATAGAGCGCCAGGCGCCCCGGTTCTGGCATGCGCGGCGCTGCTCGCGTGCGCCGCCGCGCATGGCGCGCAGCCAGCGAAGATGCCGCCCAATGCGGGCGCGCCCTCGCCCGTGCGTGCCGCGAACGTCGCGCGTCCCGGCATGACGGACGCGATGGCGCCGGCCAGCGCGCAAGGCGCGCTCGTACTCGACGCGGGCAAGGGCACGATGTTGCAACTGAATGAAAACGTCGTGTCGGTCTTCGTCGCCGATCCCGCCGTTGCCGACGTGCATGTGCCCTCGCCCAAGGCCGTTTTCGTGCTCGGCAAGAAAACCGGCACGACGACGCTCTACGTGCTCGGCGCCAACAACCGGCCGCTCGTGCAGCGCACGATCGTCGTCTCGCGCGACATGATCACCTTGCGCGCCATGCTCGCCGCGCGCTTTCCGAACACGAACGTGCAGGTCGCGACGGGACAGGGTTCGCTGATGCTGAGCGGGCAGGCGTCGAACTCGGCGGATGCCGACGCCATCGTTCAGGCGGTGACGCCCTTTCTCGCCGAGAAGGAAGTGCTCGTCAACCGCATGACGATCGACCGCCCGCTGCAGGTGCAGTTGCGCGTGCGCATCACCGAAGTGGATCGCAACATCACGCAGCAGCTCGGCATCAACTGGCAGGCGATGGGCAACGCGGTCGGCAACTTCTATGGCGGCATCTTCAGCGGCCGTCCGATCTACAACCTGAGCCAGCCGATCACCGGCGCCAACGGCGCCGTGAGCTATCCGGTCAATCTGCCGACCAACAACGCCTACTCGATTCTCGGCGCCTTCAAGACGAACAACGTGGACATCCGCGCGCTCGTCGACGCGCTGAATCAGGAAGGCCTGCTGACGGTGCTCGCGGAGCCGAATCTCGTCGCGCTGTCGGGCCAGACGGCGAGCTTTCTCGCGGGCGGCGAGTTCCCGATTCCCGTCTCGCAGACCAACGGCGCGATCACGGTCGAGTTCAAGCAGTTCGGCGTCAAGCTCGATTTCACGCCGACCGTGCTCACGGACCGGCGCATCAGCCTGAAGGTGCGCCCGGAAGTCAGCCAGATCGACACGACTGCGAGCGTGACCACCGGCGGCGTTACCGTGCCGGGACTTTCGGTTCGCCGCGCGGACACGACCGTCGAGCTTGCGAGCGGCCAGAGCTTCGCGATCGGCGGGCTGCTGCAGAGCAATACCAGCGACGTCGTTTCACAGGTGCCGGGCCTGGGCTCGATTCCCGTACTGGGCAAGCTGTTCTCGTCGACGAACTACCAGAACAACAAGACCGAGCTCGTGATCATGGTCACGCCGTATCTCGTCGAGCCGACCGATCCGTCGAAACTGCGCACGCCGCTCGATTCGCTGATCTCGCCGTCGAGCGATGTCGAATACAGCTTCCGGCGCCAGAACGGCGGAGCGCCGGCACAGGCCGGACAACCGCGTCTCGTCGGCGCGGCCGGCTACGTCTATTGAGCCCGTCATGAAACACACACGACTGCTTTCGCTTCTTCTCGCCGGCACGTTCGCCGTCGCCGCCGCGGGCTGCTTCAAGCCGCCGCGCAACATGCCGAACGAAACGGTGATCGGCTACGACGGCGCTTCGGCCGTGCCGCCCGATTGCGACAGCCTCGCCCGGCCATCGCTGCTGACGGACGCCGGCATCCGCCGCCCGAGCATGCAATGGGGCTGCGCGACCTATACGAATCTGGCCGCCCAGCTCGCGCGCCCGGAAGACGCCGTGCATCCGCAGACGCTCGGGCCGGCGAACGCGGCGGTGGCGGCGAGCGCAGTGCGGCGTTACGAGACCGGCCGCGTGATCCCGCTCGACAAATCGACCTCGCGCGACAGCAAGTGATGCGACGCACTACAGCCAGAAGCACACAAGGCCAGCCATGAGCACAGAGTTCTCCTTCTCGAAGACCAAGTCCGGCACGCGCAACGCGGATTTCATCGCCTTCGTGTCCGATCGCAAGACCGAGCAGATCGTGAAGAGCTTCGTGCTCGAACAGGCGATGCCGCACGCGCATATCGTCGTGGGCAACGTCGACGACGCGATCGCGTATCTCGCCCGCGTCGACCGCTCGCCGCTCTTCCTGCTGGTCGATCTGCAGGACTCGGTGATGCCGCTGTCCGACCTCGGCCGCCTCGCCGAAGTGTGCGAGCCGTCGGTGCAGGTGGTGGCGCTCGGCGAGCGCAACGACGTCGGCCTGTTCCGCAGCCTGCTCAAGATCGGCGTGCGCGATTACCTCGTCAAGCCGATCACGGTCGAACTGCTCAAGCGCACGGTCAATGTCTCCGAGGGCAAGGTGAGCCCGGTGATGCTCGCGCGCGCCGGCAAGACGATTGCGTTCACGGGCTCGCGCGGCGGCGTCGGGGTGACCACGCTCGCGCTCAACGTCGCCCGCCATCTGTCGGAAGACACGCACCGGCGCGTCGCCTATGTCGATCTGAACCTGTACGGCGGCGCGGCCAACTCCATGCTCGGTCTGCAGAGCAACAACGGGCTCATCGACGTGCTGCAGAACGTACATCGCCTCGATCCGCAATACGTGGAGCGCACGCTCGTCGCCAAGGGCACCCGGCTCTACATGCTGTCGGCGGAACACGACTACGGCGCCGCGCGTCCATTCGGCCCGGGCGCTTTGCCGCGCGTGCTCGAACTTCTGTGCGACAGCTTCCACTACGTGATCCTGGACATCGGCACGGTGACGGACCCGCTCGCGCAGGAAGCCTTCGATCACGCCGCGCGCGTCTATGTGGTCGCGGACCGCTCGGTGCATTCGACGCGCGAGACGATCCGCCTCCTGCGCCATATCGAGGACCGCGACAACAATCCGCCGACCTCGCTGCTGTTGAACAACCCGAACGCCGTGACGAGCGGCAAGGTGCAGGCGAACGACTTCATGACGGCGATCGGCCGCAACGTGCTGTACGAAATTCCGTTCGAGGCGAAGTCGCTCGCGACCGCCGAGAACCTCGGCGAAGCGCCCCGGGAAAAAGGGGCGAACGGCTTCAATCAGATGATCACGCGCATTGGCGGTGACCTCACCGGCCAGCAGATGAACGCCGAGCGCTCGTTCTTCCAGAAGCTCCGGCTCAGGAGAGGCTGATGTTCGGACAGAAGCAGGTTCCCCGCCCCGAGTCCGATCCGGACGCGCCGCCCGGCGCCGAAGCCGCGCAGGTCGCCGAGGCGCCGCCTCCGGTCGCCCCGCTCGCGCGCCCGCACGCGTCGGAAGGCGGTGAAGTGCTGGTGCGCTCGGACCTCTTCCGGGTGATCCGCAACGGCGTGTTCGCGGCGATGAACGCCTCGGCCGCCGTCGGCAAGACACGCGAGCAGATGAAGCCGGGCGTCGAGCAGCTCGTGCTCGACGTGGCGGAGCGCGAGCGGCTGAACATCACGCTCGCGGAGCAGGGGCAGATCGTCGGCGAGTTGCTGAACGATATGTTCGGGCTCGGTCCGATCGAACCGCTGCTCGCCGACGACACCATCACCGACGTGCTCGTCAACGGACCCGACCAGGTATGGGTCGAGCGCCACGGCCGGCTCGAACTCACCAACTGCAAGTTCCGCGACAACACGCATGTGACCAACGTCGCGCAGCGTATCGCGGCGGGCGTCGGGCGGCGGGTCGACGAAAGCAGTCCGATGGTCGATGCGCGTCTCGCCGACGGCAGCCGCGTGAACGTCGTGCTGCCGCCGCTCGCGATTCACGGCGCATCGATCTCGATTCGTAAATTTTCGAAGCGCAACATCACGCTGCATCGCATGTCGCAGCAGGGCAACATGTCGGGCGCGATGGCCACCGTGCTCAAGCTCGCGAGCACGTGCCGGCTGAACGTGATCGTCTCGGGCGGCACGGGCTCGGGCAAGACGACGCTGCTCAATGCGCTGTCGCACTTCATCGGGCACGGCGAGCGCACCGTGACGATCGAGGATGCGGCCGAGTTGCAGCTCGTGCAGCCGCACGTCGTCAGCCTGGAAACGCGCCCCGAGAATGCCGAAGGGCTCGGCGCCGTCACGCAGCGCGATCTCGTGCGCAACGCGCTGCGGATGCGCCCGGACCGCATCATTCTCGGCGAAACGCGCGGCTCCGAAGCCTTCGACGTGCTGCAGGCGATGAACACGGGCCACGACGGCTCGATGACCACGATCCACGCGAACACGCCGCGCGACGGCATCACGCGTCTGGAGTCGATGGTGATGATGGCGAACGGCAATCTGCCGCTCCTGTCGATCCGCCGGCAGATCGCGAGCGCGGTGCACATGATCGTGCAGATCGAGCGCATGCGCGACGGCATGCGGCGCGTCACGCGCATCACCGAACTGGTGGGCATGGAAGGCGAAGTCATCATCACGCAGGATCTGTTCACGTTCCGCTACGATGCGAGCGCCTACAGCGAGGAAGTGAAAGGCGTGTTCGAGACAGGCGCCGTGCGGCCGGCCTTCGCCGCGCGCGCCGCGTATTACGGTCTCGAAGACGCGCTGCTGGAGGCGATGCGGCCATGAGCAACGTCGACCTCATCACATTCGGCACCTTCGCAGTCGCCCTGCTGCTCGGCGTCATGCTGCTCGTGGTGCAGGACATGCGCCGCCAGCGCCCCGACGCGCGCATCCAGGCGCGCGTGCAGGCCGCCTTTCCCGCGGCCGGTTCGGTTGGGCGCGAGACGCGCCATGAAGACTCCGACCTCTTCACCTTCAGCCGCAACGACAACATCTTCAGCCGCTGGTTCGCCCCGAAGATCGCCCGCCTCAAGACGGTGGCCGGCGCAAGCGGATTGCGCGCGGTGATCATCACGGCGGTGCTCGCCGAAGTCCTCGCGCTCGCGATGTCGAAGCTGCTGCCGCTGCCCGCGTTCGCGACGCCGGCGCTCCTCGTCGGCCTGCCGGTGCTCGGCGCCATGCAGGCGTACCGGTTTCTCGTCGAACGTTTCAAGCGCCGCTTTCTGGATGGCTTTCCCGATCTCATCGACCTGATCGTGCGCGCCGTGCGCGCAGGCGTCCCGGTGACGCACGTGATGGGCGTCGCGTCAGCCGAATGCGCCGAGCCGCTCAAGAGCGAATTCCAGTTGATGGGCGACGGACTCAAGGTGGGTCTCGATCTGGAAGAGGTGCTCGCCACCGCGGTCACGCGCATCGGCATCGCGGATTTCTCCTTCTTCTGCGTGTGCCTGCTGCTGCAGCGCGAGACCGGCGGGCAGCTCGGCGAGACGCTGGAAAATCTCGCGGGCATCGTGCGCAGGCGCCGCGAGATCCGTCAGAAAACCAAGGCGCTCACGGGCGAGGCGCGCATCACGACCAAGATTCTCGCGTCGGTGCCCTTCTTCATTCTGGGCAGCATGTTCATGCTCAACCGCGCGTATCTGATGGTGCTGTTCAACACGTCGGGCGGCCAGAAAGTGCTGACCTGCGCCGCGATTTCGCTCTCGATGGGACTGTTCATCGTTCACAAGATGTCGAAACTGGATACCGCGCGATGAGTCAGGACAACATCGAAACACTCATCAACCTGCTGATGCTGCTTGCGCTCGTCGTCGCGATCTTCATCTGGTGGGCGACCAAACACGGCGGGGTCCGCGGACGCATCGCCGAGCGCACCCGGCAGGCCGCCGTCGTGCAGCGCAATGAAAGCGCGCTCGCCGAAGAAGACGACGACGAAGGCTCCATGGCGCGCTTCACGCACCGTCTCGCGCGCCTGGGCGACCGGTTGCCGCTCTTCGATGCCAAATACCGCGCGAAGCTGCGCACACAGATGGTCCGCAGCGGTTATCGCAGCCAGTCGGCGGTATCCGTGCTGCTCGCGATCAAGTTCGTCGTCGGCCTCATCTGCGCCGCGTTCGCGGTGATGCTCGGCTCGCACATTCCCATGGTCGGCGGCTACCCGGCGGTGCGCGGCGCCATGATGCTGCTGGTCTTCGTGGTCGGCATGATCCTGCCGGAATACGTGCTCGCCTTCTTCGCGGCGCGGCGACGCAAGGCCATGGCGTCGTGCCTGCCCGATGCGCTCGATCTGCTCGTCATCTGCACGAACGCGGGCAACAGCCTCGGCGTGTCGATCCGGCGCGTGGCCGACGAACTGAAGACCATCTGCCCGCCGCTTTCCGGCGAGTTCTCGCTGACCGCCGACGAACTGAAGCTGTCCGGCGACAGCACGCGCGCGCTACAGGCGCTCGCCGATCGCATCGACCTGCCGTCGATCCGCGCGCTGATCGCCACGCTCACGCAATCGATGCGCTACGGCACGCCGATCACGCAGGCGCTGCGCACGCTGTCGCATACCGAACGGCTTGCGCACATCGTGTCGCTCGAAGAAAAGGCGGCCAAGCTCGCACCCAAGATGGCGGTGCCGATGATGCTTTTCATTCTTCCCGCGGTGATGCTGATCGCCGCCGGGCCGGCCGTCATCCAACTCATCAGCGTCTTTGCAAAAAAATGAAGACCACACAGATCCCACTTCCCGGCATGCGCCGTCTCGGCCTCGCGGCCTGTTGTGCGACGCTCGTGGTCGCACTCGGCGCATGCACGACGACCACCCGCCAGAGCGTCGACAGCCGCCCTGTCATGCGCAATTCCGCGCCCAGCACGATGAGCGAGCTGCGCATCGCCGACACGGCGCTCGACTCGGGCAATGTCGAACTCGCCACCTCGCTCTACGAAAAAGCCGTGCAGGCCGACCCGCATTCGGTCGCGGGCCTGACGGGACTCGGCAACACGCTCTACGCCGTCGGCGACTTCACGCGCGCGGGCGTCTACTACGCGCGCGCCAGCAAGACCGACGCGAGCGCGACCGCACCGCTCATCGGACTCGCGCGCGTCGCGATGCGCCAGCGCCGCTTCGACGACGCCATCGTGACCTACCGGCGTTTGCTCGCATTGACGCCCGACGAGCCGCTCGCCTCGGCCGGGCTCGGCGCGGCGCTCGACATGAACGGCGATCACAAGGGCGCGCAGGCCGTGCTGCGCCAGGCGCTCAGGAAGAATGTCGGCGATCCGCTGCTCTCCGTGAATCTCGGATTGTCGCTGACGCTCTCCGGCGATCCGCGCGAAGGCGCGAACGTGCTGCTCGACGTGACGCGCTTTCCCGCCGCGCCGCCGCAGGCGCGCCAGGATCTCGCCCTCGCCTACGGACTGCTCGGCAACCGCGAGGCGGCCGCCGAAATCCTGTCGCGCGATCTGCCGAAGGCATCGGTCGAAGACAATCTCCGTTACTACGACATTCAGCGCGAGCTGATGTCCCGGCGCGCGACACCGGCAGCGACCGTTTCGTCCGCGCAGCCCGCTGCGCCGTCCGCGATTCCGACCGCCTTGGTGCAGACGACGCGCCTCAAATGAAAGCCTCCGCGCGCCGCCTCCGACTGCCAGCCGTCGCCACGCGAATCCTGCGCGACGAGTGCGGCATCGCGTCGATCGAATTCGCGTTCGTCGCGGTCTTCGCGATCATCCTCTTCCTCGGCACGGTCGAGATCGCGCTGGAGATGATCGCCGATGCATCGGTGCAGGCCGCCGCGCAGGCGGCGTCGCGCGTGGGCCTGACGACGACCGCGCCGAGCACGGGCAGCCGGGTGCAGGAGGCGCAGACGATCGTCCAGTCGATCCTCGGCGGATGGAAGAACGTCAGCGGGACCATCACGGTCACCGAACTGAACTACGGCAACTATGGCTACGGCAATGTCGCCAGTTCAACCTACACGCCGACACAAGACATGGGCGGATACGGCGATGTCGTCGCCTACAACATCCAGCTCAAGATGCCCGGCATCACCGGCATCCCGAAGCTGTTCGGCGTCAATGAGCTGACCTTCGAGCGCAATTTCATCGTGCAGAACGAAAAATGATGACGAACAGCGAAACGGTGCGATCGATCTGCCGAAAGCTCAACCGCATGCTGCGCTCGGATCGCGGCAGCGTGTCCATCGAGTTCGTCCTCATCGTGCCGATGATGATGATCGTGCTGCTCGGCTTCACCGAGGTCTACATGTACATGCGCGCGGTCAGCGCCGTCGATCGCACGGCCTTCACGCTCGCCAATACCATCGGTCAGATGACCTCGATCATCGCCGACAACAACGACACCACCGATGCGAACAGCTATGCGTCGCTGTGGCGGGACGCCGCGCTGCTCGCCGCACCGTATCAGTTGCAGGCGAACGGCATGGTGTACGTGACCTTCCTGTGCGATCCGGATTCGAGCAGCAAATGCAAGGACATGGATAACTCCATGACGGCGGTCACGCCGAAGATTCGCTGGACGGCGTCTCCGACTTCATGGACCAACAGCAAGAGTACCGGCATGGCGTCGAAGATTTCGAGCACGAGTCCGTTGCCTGCTTCGTGGCCTTTTCGCACGGGGGATTCGGCGATCATCGTGGAAGTATTTTTGTCGTACAACCCGTTCACCATGACCTCCAATTTGATCTCGGGGCTGCCGGGTCAGCAGACCGTGTACCGCCGCGTGTATGTGCGGCCGCGTGCGCCGAGAGCGTTCTACTGACGCTCGCGGGATCACGGACGCCCACATGGAAATCAAACGGAAAGGGTTCAGATTCATGACGATTTCGTCGACGCTCCGCTCATGCAGCCGGCTGCCGAAAAGCGCAGAGGGCAGCGTCGCGATGATGTTCGCGATGTGCGCGAGCATCATGATCGGGTCCATGTGCGTGTCGCTCGACTCGATCGACTATGTGATGACGCAGGGCCGCATGCAGATGGCGCTCGATGCCGCCACTTTGTCGGCGGGCGTCGATCTCCAGCGCTACGGCAACACGCCGACCGGCACCAGCCTCGCGAACTGGCAGAAGGACGCGCGCGCGTACTACGACGCCAACAGTCCTTCCGGCGTGCTGGGCTTCGCCATGCCTGACGCGAGCTTCAGCGCGAGCGTATCGGGCGCACCCGCCACCGGGCAGACCATTCATCTGTCGGCGTCGGGATCGCTGCCCCTGCTCGCGCCGAAGGTTTTCAGCAACACATCGGGTAGCGGCTCCGGCACGGGCTCTGGCGGCGGCGGGACATCGCCGGATACGTCGACGGTATCGGCGAACAACACCGCCCTGCGGCTGCCGCAGAGCACGCTCGAACTCGTGATGGTGCTCGACAATACGGGTTCGATGAAAGACCCCGCGAACGGCGTGTCCGGTCCGACCAAGATGAGCGGCCTGCAGGCCGCGGCCAATTCCCTGATCGGCGATCTGCTGCCGAGCGGAAGCACCTCCACGAGCAAGAACTTCATCGGGCTGGTGCCGTTCGCGAGCACCGTCAACACGACGGGCGCCCTGCCATCCGGCGGAAGCTGGCTCAGCGCGACGCTGCCGACCTACAACACCAGCAACGTGACGACGGGCGCGTGGAGCGGCTGCGTGATCGAGCCGCGCACCAACAACAATCTCTCGCCCGAAGCCTACTCGCCGGGCGACCCGCGCAAGTTCCAGCGCTACTACTACAACGTGCCGCCGAGCAAGCTGAAGGTGGTCACGTATAGCTCGTCGAGCCGGTATAACTCGTGCAATACGTCGGGCAGTTCGTCGTCGACCGTGTCGAACGTGCCGTTCACTATCGGCTCGTCGGGCTCGGCGAACAAGTGCAATAGCCCGAGCGGCGGCACGGGCACGGGCATCGGCACCCAGTTCGACGAGACCAACACGACGGGGCAGAACCTGACGCAGAATTCGGGCTGCCTCGCCACTTCGATGACCTTCCTCTCGCAGAACGCCACCACGCTCACCACGGCCGTCAACAAGATGACGCCATCGGGCTCGACGATCATTCCGGTCGGGCTCCTGTGGGGCTGGCGCATGCTGGAGCCGACGTGGTCGCAGAACCTCGCGGGCACGAAGAACGGCTGGACTTCAACCGACCCGAGCCTGCCCAAGCCCACCGATGGCTCCGTGCAGAACCTGCAACGCGTGATGATCGTCCTCACCGATGGCCTGAATCAGATCGGCGCGGCGGGCTCCATTCCCAACACGCTGTATTTCAACGGCCTGTCGGGCGTGGGGAACAACAGCCTGTCGGCGCCGACGGTGATCCGGGCCAATGGCAACAAGATGACGGACGGGCTCACGGACTCGTCGGAGCTGCATGGCGGCAGTCCCATCGACACTTCGAGCGGCAACAATGCGGGCTACCCGGACGATGCCAACACCTACCAGTTGGCGATCTGCTCGGCGATCAAGGCGGCGGGCATCACGATCTATTCGATCACGTTCGGCGCATCCGCATCGAGCTCGACTGCGCAGACCACGATGCAGAACTGCGCGAGTCCGGGGAACTATTATCACGCGCCCGATAACACCACGCTCGATAATATCTTTCAGCAGATCGCTGGTAATTTGGGGGTGTTGCGGCTTACGAAGTGACACGCTGGCGCTTGGGGGGTTTTCTTTTCGCCGGATCCCGGTTTCGTGTCGGTCTATTTGCACTGCCCCTGTGCGGGGCGGCAGTCACTTTCTTTGCTGCTGCAAAGAAAGTAACCAAAGAAAGCAGCTTTCCCCAGCCTAAGCACTTCACACCGGCCGCGGCACAGGCGATTGGCCTAATGGCCCGGCTGTAGCGAGTGCCCTCGTAGGTCTCGCGGGGCTTGGATCGCGCACGGTCTGCCGCCCCAAATGGTTTGGCGCGCTGGTTCAGCACCAAATAGCTCCGGCACAGCGCTACGCGCTGCCGTGGGGTATGCGAGGGAAACCATCGAGGAAGAAGCACGCGCAAACCCGATTGACCCATCGGCCGCGAAGCGGGCCGGAGCTATCTGGTGCTGAACCAGTTTGTTCTGTGGTGCGATGTGTCAGACCGTGCGCGAGCCAAGCCCGACTGGGCCTTCGAGGGCGACACTTAGGCGAGGGCCACCGGCGGCTGGCAAGCATGGCTAAACTGCGTGTGACCGCGGGCGGTGAGAAGCTGCTTTCTTTGGTTACTTTCTTTGCAGCAGCAAAGAAAGTGACCCCCGCCCCGGGGAGGGGCAGTGCTAATAGACCACCGCGATTACGGGATCCGGCAACAAAACAAATCCACCCTCACCCGCAGCTAAAATACCGCTTGTGAACAAGAAGCCCAAACCCATCGACTTCAGAGCCTCGTCCGAGATCGTCGCGCAACGCCTCATCGGCGCGATCGTGACCGTCGACGGTGTCGGCGGCCGTATCGTCGAAACGGAGGCCTATGACCGCGTGGACCCCGCCTCGCATAGCTTCTCCGGACCAACGCCGCGCAACGCGGTCATGTTCGGGCCGCCCGCCTACGCCTATGTCTACCGTTCCTACGGCATTCACTGGTGCCTGAACTTCGTGTGCCGCGAAGCCGGCCACGGCGCCGGTGTGCTGATTCGCGCGATCGAACCGCTCGTCGGCATCGACGTAATGCGCGAGCGTCGTGGACTGGAGCCGATCAGACTCCTATGCTCCGGACCGGGCCGCGCCGCCCAGGCGCTCGGCATCACGCACAGAAACAACGGCATGTCGCTGCTCGAAGCGCCGTTTCATATCGAGCCGCCCGAGGAAGACTTCCCTATCGTTCACGGGCCGCGCATCGGCATCACCAAGGCGATCGACGTGCCCTGGCGCTTCGGGCTTGCCGGTTCGAAGTTCGTCAGCAAGCCCTTCCCCAAAGCGTGACGCGTCATTCCGCCGGACGCAGCTTCTTCACTTCTTCATCCGATGGCTGCACGCTCGCGCCATCGACATAACGGAACGATGTCATCACGCCCTTGCCGTCCTTCTGGCCCGTCACGCCGACATAGGCGCCCATCGTCGATTGGTTGTCCTGCTTGCGGTAGATGATCGGGCCGAACGGCGTATCGACGGGCAAGCCCTTGAATGCGGCGGCGAGCTTGTCGGCGTCGGGTGAGCCGGCTTTCTTCAGGCCATTGGCGATCGACATCATCGCCGTATAACCGACCACCGAGCCCAGGCGCGGATAGTCGTGATACTTGGCCTCATAAGCGGCGACGAATTTCCTGTTCGCCGGCGTATCGATCGAATACCACGGATAACCCGTGACGATCCAGCCAACCGGCGCTTCCTTGCCGAGCGGATCGAGATAATCCGGCTCGCCCGTCAGAAGCGACACGACCGCGCGATCCTTGAAGAGTCCTCGCGTGTTGCCCTCGCGCACGAACTTGCCGAGGTCCGCGCTGAACAGCACGTTGAAGATGGCGTCGGGCTTCGCATCGGCGAGCGCCTGCGTCACCGCGCCCGCATCGACGTTGCCGAGCGGCGTCGCCTGCTCCGCGACGAATTCGACATCCGGTTGCGCCGCCTTCAGCAAGCGCTTGAACGTGGCCACCGCCGACTGGCCGTATTCGTAGTTCGGATAGACGAGCGCCCAGCGCTTCTTTTTGAGCTTCGCGGCCTCGGGCACGAGCATCGCGACCTGCATGTACGTCGATGGGCGCAGACGATACGTGTACTTGTTGCCGTCCTGCCAGACTATCTTGTCGGTGAGCGGCTCGGCCGCGAGGAAGAAGATGCGCCTTTGCTTCGCATAGTCCGCAAGCGCCAGGCCCGTGTTCGACAGATAACCGCCGAACAACAGCTTCACCTGCTCGCGCGCGACGAGTTCCTGCGCGACGCGAACGGTATCGCCGGGATTGCCGTTGTCGTCGCGGGAGACGACTTCGAGCTTGTTGCCATCGATGCCGCCCGCCGCGTTGATCTCGTCGAGCGCGAGATTCCAGCCGTTCTTGTACGGCAGAAGAAATGCAGGTTGTGCCTTATAGCTATTGATCTCGCCGATCTTGATGGTATCGGCGTGCGCGGCGAATGCGAGACTCGCCGCAATGGCGGCGATGGTAAAGCGCGGTGGCGTCATCGGGTTTTGTCCTCTCTGTTTGGATTCGTTTCGTTCATACGCCAAGGAACTCGCGGCGCGCGGCATCGTCGCGTGCGAATGCGTTCATCGCGCCTTCATGGCGTATCTGGCCTTTCTCCAGCACATACACGCGGTCGCTGACGAGTTCCGCGAAGTGCAGGTTCTGTTCCGACAGAAGAATCGCGAGTCCTTCGCGCTTCAGTTCGAGAATCATATCGGCCATCTGTTCGACGATCACGGGCGCAACACCTTCCGATGGCTCGTCGAGCAGCACGAGGCGCGGATTGCCCATCAATGTGCGCGATACGGTGAGCATCTGCTGCTCGCCGCCACTCATGCGGCTCGCGCGGCGCTCGCGCATTTCGCCGAGATTCGGGAATACGCGAAAGAGCTTGTCGGGCGTCCATAACGGCGCGTTCTCGCGCGGCGGCTGGCGGCCCGTGTCGAGATTCTCCATCACGGTGAGATCGCCGAACACGCGGCGATCTTCCGGCACATAACCCAAGCCCCTACGCGCGATGCGATACGGCGCCATGCCCGCGATGTTCTCGCCCATGAACGACACTGTGCCCGATGTGCGCGGCAAGAGTCCCATCACTGCTTTCATCGTCGTGGATTTACCCGCGCCGTTGCGGCCCATCAACGCGACCACTTCACCGCGGCCGACTTCGAAGCCGACGTCGAACAGGATCTGCGCGCGGCCATAGAACGCATTCAGCGCTTCGACTTTCAGAAGCGTCATGTCAATGCTCCCGCGCGCGGCGCGAACGATGCGCCCGTGCCGAGATAGACCTCGCGCACGCGTGCATCGTTGCGGATGGCTTCGGCGTCGCCCTGTGCGATGAGGCGGCCACGCGCAAGCACGATGAGCTTGTCCGCATGCGAGAACACCACGTCCATGCTGTGCTCCGTGAACAGCACGCCAATGTCGCGCTCTTTCGCGAGACGCGCGGTAAGCGCCATCAGTTCATTGCGTTCCTGCGGCGCCATGCCCGCGGTCGGTTCGTCCATCAACAAAAGCTTTGGATGATTCGCCAGCGCGATAGCCAGTTCGACACGCTTCACGTCGCCGTATGCGAGCACCGCGCAACTGCGCCGCGCGTGCGCCGTCATGCCGACGAGATCGAGCAAGGCCATCGCTTCATCTTCCCTGAACGACGCGGCGCGCCCGAAAAGACTGTAGATGCGCCGTTCGCGCGAGAGCAACGCCATCTGCACGTTTTCGAGCACGGTCATCGAATTGAAGGTCGCGGCGATCTGGAACGTGCGGCCCACGCCCCTGCGCCAGATATCGCGTGGACGCATGCCCGCGATGTCGTGGCCGTCGAAGCGGATCGCGCCCGCGCCCGGTTTGAGCTGGCCGTTGATCATGTTGAAGCACGTCGATTTGCCCGCGCCGTTCGGGCCGATCAGCGCGAGCAACTGCCCTCGTTCGAGATCGAACGACACGTCGTCGACGGCTTGCACGCCGTCGAACGACTTCGACAGATGCGCGATCGAGAGCAGCGTCATTGCGCCTCCCGGAAGAAGCGATCGCGCACGAAGCCCGCGATGCCTTGCGGAAACGCGATGACGAGCACGAGAATCGCGGCGCCGAGCAGCGCTTGCCAATAGTCGGTCTGACGCGCGACGGTATCCTGCAGCCACGTGAACACGCTCGCGCCGACGATAGGGCCGGCGAGCGTCTGGATGCCGCCGAGCAGGACCATCACGAGCCCATCGACGGAACGGCCCACGCTGATCGCTTCGGGCGAGATGTTGCCCTTCGAGAACGCGTATAGCGAGCCCGCGAGTCCGCATACGAGCGCGGCGATGACGAACACGGCCCATTGCACGCGCGCGACATCGATGCCGATCGCTTCGGCGCGCAAGGGCGAATCGCGACCCGCGCGCATCGCGAGGCCGAGCGGCGAGAAGAGCATGCGACGCAGCAGCCAGACGCCGATCACCGCGAACACGAGCGTGAGGTAGTAGAACGCGACAGGCGATGCAAGCCACGGCGACGGCCAGATACCCAGTATGCCGTTGCTGCCGCCCGTCACTGCATCCCATTGAAAGACGACGGACCAGACGATCTGCGCGAACGCGAGCGTGAGCATCGCCAGATAGACGCCCGACAGGCGCACGCAGAACCAGCCGAACACGATCGCGCCGATGCCCGCGATGAGCGGACCGAGCACGAGCGCGGCTTCCATCGGCAGCGCGAATACTTTGAGGAACAACGCCGCGCCGTATGCGCCGAGCCCGAAGTAAGCCGCGTGGCCGAACGAATGCATGCCGCCCGGTCCCATGATGAAGTGCAGGCTTGCCGCGAACAGCACCGCGATCATGATCTCGACGAACAGCACGGGCATGTACGGGAACGCATCGGCGGCGAGCGGCGCGAGTGCGAGCGCGATTCCCGCGACAGCCGCGGCGATCTTCATGTTGCGCGTGGCGGGACGCAAGGGCCGGTCGGCGGGCGCGGCGGAACGTGCGATCGTCTGCGCACGGCCGAAGAGTCCCCACGGACGCAGCACGAGCACGACGGCCATCACGACGAACTCCGCGACGAGCGTGAACTTCGACAAAGAAAAGTCGATGCCCGCGATCGACACATGCCCGATGCCGATGCACATCGCCTTGATCTCCGCGATCAACAGCGCCGCGACGAACGCGCCCGGAATCGAACCCATGCCGCCGACCACGACGACAACGAACGCATTGCCGATGGTTTCGATATCCAGCGACAGATTCGCCGACATGCGCGGCACCTGAAGCGCGCCGCCGAGTCCCGCGAGCAATGCGCCCACGAAGAACACGCCGGTGAAGAGCCACGCCTGATTGACGCCGAGCGCGCCGAGCATTTCACGATCCGCGCTCGCCGCGCGCACGAGCGTGCCCCAGCGCGTGCGCGTGAGCGCATACCAGAGCGCGAGCAGCACCAGTGGCCCGATGACGATCAACGCGAGATCGTAAGCGGGCAACGCATGGCCGAGCATCTGCACGGCCCCCTCCAGATGCGGCGCGCGCGGGCCGAACAGATCCTCCGGTCCCCACACATAGAGCGCCGCATCGCGAATGATCAGGACCAGCGCGAACGTCGCCAGCAGATGAAACAGCTCGGGCGCGCGGTAGATGCGCCTCAGCACGCTCACTTCGATCGCCGCGCCGATTGCGCCGACGACGAGCGCCGCGCCGATCATCGACGCCCAGAAGCCCGCGACGCTCTCGCCGAAGCGGCTCGTGAGGCTATACGCGACATACACGCCGAGCATATAGAGCGAGCCATGCGCGAAGTTGACGATGCGCGTGACGCCGAAGATCAGCGACAGACCCGACGCGACGAGAAAGAGCGCGCAGGCGTCGGCGAGGCCGTTGACGAGTTGGACGAGCAGGTTGGCGAGCATCGGGCTCAGTGAAGGTATCGGCTGAAAGAGCCGACATTATCGATGAATTGAGCAACATGCTCCCTGCCCGCCGAAATGACCACGGCGCGCGGCCGCTGGAAAAAACGTATTGACGGCGTTTATGGCTTGTATATGCTCATTGAAGGGCAATTGTCGGTTTCCGCAATCGCTCTGCCAATCCACTCGCCAAACGAGTCTTATCGTGAGAGTCCAAAGCCCTCTGGCACGTCGGAGCCGCGGCTCCTGCGCCGATCGCTGCGGCAAGCTTCCCGATCGCCGCTTCCATTCGGTTCTGACCGTCCTCTCCCGCCGCTGCGTGCGGCGTCGCAACGCCATTTCCGCGCGCGCGTTCATCGCCGTGCATTGCGTCGGTGCGGCTTCATTGCTGCCGTAGCGCCTCTTCCGTTTTCCCTTTCCTGACTGACTGGTCCGCGCGCGTGCGTCCGCACGCGTGAATGCGCGCGCCTTCCTTACTTGCGCCTTTGCGATGCATCGCGAAGGCCGTGGAAGCATGCGCGCCTTTAAAACACGAGAACGAAAATGGAACGCATCGACGAATTCCTTCGCAAACATCACATCACCGAAGTTGAAGCGATCATTCCCGACATGGCGGGCACCGCGCGCGGCAAGATCATTCCGCGCAGCAAGTTCGAGTCGGGCGAATCGATGCGCCTGCCGCAAGCCGTGATGATCCAGACGGTCACGGGCGACTATCCCGTCGATGGCAGCTTCACCGGCGTCACCGATCCCGACATGGTGTGCGTGCCCGATCCCGCGACGATCCGCCTGATTCCGTGGGCCACCGATCCCACGGCGCAGGTCATCCACGATTGCGTGCATTTCGACGGCACGCCCGTCGCGATTTCGCCGCGACGCGTGTTGAGACAAGTGCTGCAGAAGTTCGCCGCGAAAGGCTGGCGTCCTGTCGTCGGGCCCGAGCTGGAGTTCTTTCTCGTCGATATGAATCGCGATCCCGATCTGCCCTTGCAGCCGCCCGTCGGCAGAACCGGCCGCGCGGAAACGGGACGACAGGCGTATTCGATCGATGCAGTGAACGAGTTCGATCCGCTCTTCGAAGACATCTACGAGTATTGCGAGGTGCAGGAGCTCGAAGTGGACACGCTGATTCACGAAGTCGGCGCTGCGCAGATGGAAATCAACTTCATGCACGGCGACGCGCTCAATCTCGCGGATCGCGTGTTTCTCTTCAAGCGCACGGTGCGCGAAGCGGCGCTGCGTCACAAGATGTACGCGACCTTCATGGCGAAGCCGATGGAGAACGAGCCGGGATCGGCGATGCACGTTCATCAGAGCGTCATCGATGAAGAGACCGGCCGCAATCTCTTCACGAATCGCGACGGCGAACCTACGGGCCTGTTCCATAGCTACATTGCGGGCCTGCAGAAATATACGCCCGCGTTGATGCCGATCTTCGCGCCGTACATCAATTCGTATCGCAGGCTATCGCGCTTCATGGCCGCGCCGATCAACGTGCAATGGGGCTACGACAACCGCACCGTGGGCTTTCGCGTGCCGCATGCGTCGCCGCAGGCGCGGCGCATCGAGAATCGCATACCGGGCGTTGATTGCAATCCCTATCTCGCGATCGCGGCGACGCTGGCCGCGGGTTATCTCGGCATGACGCAGCATCTGGAGCCGACCGAGCCGCTCGCGAGCGATGGCTATCGCCAGCCGTATCAGTTACCGCGCAATCTCGATGAAGGTCTCACGCTGATGGGTGCATGCGAGCCGCTTGCCGACATGTTCGGCGAGAAGTTCGTGCGCGCCTACCTGGCGCTGAAGGAAACCGAATACGAGGCGTTCTTCCGCGTGATCAGCTCGTGGGAACGCAAACATCTTCTGCTGCACGTTTAAACGGAGACGACGACATGAACGATCGATTCGATTCGACGGCGCATTACCGCGCGCTCGATGCCGCGCATCATCTGCATCCTTTCTCCGATATGGGCGAGCTCAATCGCGCGGGCAGCCGCGTGATCGTGAAGGCCGAGGGCGTGTATCTCCAGGACTCGGAAGGTAATCGCATCATCGATGGCATGGCGGGATTGTGGTGTGTGAACGTCGGTTATGGACGCCGCGAACTCGCCGATGCCGCGCTCAAACAGATGCACGAACTGCCCTTCTACAACACCTTCTTCAAGACGACGCATCCGCCGGTGATCGAGTTGTCCGCGCTGCTCGCGGAGATCGCGCCCGCGAAGTTCAATCGCTTTCTCTATTGCAGCAGCGGCTCGGAAGCCAACGACACGGCGTTACGCGCGGTGCATCGTTATTGGGCCGTGCAAGGCCGGCCGGCGAAACGCTATGTCATCGCCCGCACGAACGCGTATCACGGCTCGACCATCGCCGGCGCGACGCTCGGCGGCATGAGCTACATGCACGAGCAGATGCCATCGAAGATGGAGCATGTCGCGCATATCGATCAGCCGTATTGGTTCGGCGAAGGCGGCGCGATGGATGCAGAAGCATTCGGCGTCGCACGTGCGCGTCAGCTCGAAGAAAAGATTGTCGAGCTAGGCGCTGAAAACGTCGCGGCGTTCATCGGCGAGCCGTTCCAGGGCGCGGGCGGCGTCATCTTTCCGCCATCGAGCTATTGGCCGGAAATCGAACGCATCTGCCGCAAGCATGATGTGCTGCTGATCGCCGATGAAGTGATCGGCGGATTCGGGCGCACGGGCGAATGGTTCGCGCACGAGCACTTCGGTTTCGAGCCCGACCTCATCACGATGGCCAAAGGCCTGACAAGCGGCTATGTGCCTATGGGCGCGGTCGCGTTGTCGGATCGCATCGCGGATGCGATCGTGAATAGCGGCGAGTTCAATCACGGATTCACGTATTCGGGGCATCCGGTAGCGGCCGCGGTTGCGGTGGCCAATCTGAAGCTGTTGAGGGACGAAGGCATCGTCGCGCGCGTCAAGCACGATGCAGGTCCGTATTTCCAGAAGCGTTTGCGTGATGCGCTGGGCGATCATCCTATCGTCGGCGAAATTGCGGGCGCGGGACTCGTCGCAGGCATTCAGCTTGCCGAAGATCACGCGACGAGGAAGCGCTTTTCGAACGGCGACGATATCGGCACGATATGCCGCGACTTTTGTTTCGCAGGCAATCTCGTGATGCGCGCGAGTCACGATCGCATGTTGTTGTCGCCACCGCTCGTCATCACGCATGACGAAATAGACGAGATCGTCGACAAGGCCAAAGCCGCCATCGACGCAACCGCGCATCAGATCAGGAACGCCGCTTAGCGAAGTATTCCGCCGCCATGTGCCTGAAAGCCGTGACGGCGGGATTGTCCTGATCGGAACGCCATGCCATGCTCATTTCGGCCTGCACGGTATTGCCGGCAATATCCCTGAACTCGACATTGTCGTAATGAAATCGCCGCGATGACGCCGGCAGGATCGAAACGCCGAGCCCCGCGCGAACGAGCGACAGAATGGTCGGCGTCTGATCGATGTATTGCGTGAAATGCGGCTTCACTTCATCGGCAACGAGCATGCTCACGATGCGATCGTGGAAGTATTTGCCGTGCGTCGGCGAGTGCATGATGAACGCCTGCTCGTGCAACTGCGCAAGTTCGAGTCGATCGAAGCGGCACAGCGCGTGTCCTGCCGGCAGCGCGACGATCATCGGCTCGCGGTCGACGAGAAGGAACTCCACTTTCTGCCGCGACGGTAGCGGCCGCATGAAGCCGAGATCGATTGCGTTCGCCTCGAAAGCTTCGATCTGCGCGACGGAAATCATTTCGAGCAGTACGACATCGATATCCGGCAGATCGTGCTTCGCCGCGACGAGCAATTCGGGTATCAACTCATAACCCGCGGCGCCCGTGAAGCCGATGCGCACACGTCCGGTCTTGCCCTTGTTCGCGCGCCGCACGGTGCTTTCGGCCTGCTCGGCCAGATTGAGCAGGCGCGCCGCATCCGCGAGAAACACGCGCCCTTCCGTGGTCAGCCTGACCGTGCGGCCAACGCGCTCGAACAGCTTCACGCCCAGATTCTCTTCGAGAAGATGAATCTGCCTGGAAAGCGGCGGCTGCGTCATGTTGAGCAAAGCGGCCGCGCGCCTGAAGTTCAGCTCCGTCGCGGCCGCAACGAAGCAACGCACTTGTCCGAGATCGAGCATTCGTAATCGACGTTGAAGTGATAGCCGATCATTATATGTTCGCCCCGGACGGGTTCATGCGCGTGCATCAGGTCGTGAGACTGCCTTCCGGACGCTGACCCGCGAGACCCTGCGCGAGACTCGCGAGCACCATCTCGCCCATCGCAGTACGCGATTCCACCGTCGCGCTCGCGCGATGCGCCTGCAGCACGACGCGATCCATATCGAACAATTCAGCCGGCACGTTCGGTTCATCGACGAACACATCGAGGCCCGCGCCCGCGATCGCGCCACGCGACAGCGCTTCGACGAGATCGCTTTCCACCACGAGTTTGCCGCGCGCGATGTTGATGAGATAACCGTCCTTGCCCAATGCATCGAGCACGGCGGCATTCACGATGCCTTTGGCCTTGTCGGCCGCGGCGGCGAGCACGAGAATGTCGCTTTCGCGCGCGAGCGAAAGCAGATCCGGCACGAAGCGATATTCGACATCGTCCATCTGGCGCATATCGGTATAAGCAATTGGGCAGTTGAACGCGGCTGCGCGCTGCGCGATCGCGCGGCCCACCTTGCCGAGACCCACGATCCCCACGCGCTTGCCGCTGAAACGGCGCGACAGCGGAATCGCGCTCGGGCTCGGGTTCTTCACCCATTGGCCCGTCTTCACGAAATCGTTGCCGGGGCAAATCTCGCGCAGCGCGGTCAGGATCAAACCGATCGCGAGATCGGCGACATCCTCGGTCAACGCGCCGAACGTGCCCGTCACCGGAAGGCCGCGCGAGCGTGCGAATTCGAGATCGACCGCATCGGTGCCGACGCCGTTCACCGCGATCACCTGCAACGCGGGCAAGCGCTCGATGAGATCGTTCGAGATGCCCGTATGCCCGCCGGTGATCACGCCGCGAATCGATGCGCCGTGCTCGCGGATATACGCGTCCTTATCCTCTTGTTCGAAGAGGCGATGCATCGTGTAGAGCGCATCCAGCTTGTCGTTGATGGCGGGTACGAGGATCGGGTTCAATTGCAGAATGCTCGGCTTCAATTCGCGTGCTCCGTGGTGTTCGTTTCCGATGTGGAGCGGATGATGTCGGCTTTTACCGGAGACGTCCAATCCCAAAAGGCTATCAATTGATCCACGAATCGATCGATTCAATCCGGGAATCAGGTAATAGCAATAAAAGATTGGACGCTATTGCGCACCCTCTCCACAATTCGAAGCATCAGAAGGCATATCGACAATAAAGCCTTGAAAATGAAATCGGAGACAACAGCGTGAGCCTGCGCCCTACCCGCATTGCATCGATTCGCCTCCTTCAAGTCGCAGCGCAAGCAGGAAGGGAGGCATCGTGATGAATAACGCCGACGGCATCATTGCTCCTTCGAAGGCCGAACCTGTCGCGGAGAAGCGCACGAAGCACCGCTGGGTCGTGATGGGACTGATCTTCTGCATCTGGGCGATCGCGTGTGCGGATCGCGCCAACTTCGGCATCGCGTTGCCGTATCTGAAGAAGGAATATCACATCACCAACACGCAGGCCGGTCTGATCGTGAGCCTGTTCTCGTTCGCGTATGGCTTCGTGCAGATTCCCGTCGGACTGCTTTTTAAGCGGCTCAGCGACAGGACCACTGGCTTGCTGTTCTCGGTCTTTATGATCCTCACTTCCGTGTTCACGGGATTGATGGGCACCACGTCGTCGGTCATTCTGCTGATGACGTATCGCGTAGGGCTCGGTCTATCGGAAGGGCCGCTCGGCATCGGCTGCACGAACGTCATCAATCGCTGGTTCCCCTCGAAGGAAAAAGGCACGGCCACGGGCTTGTGGATCGCGGCATCGAAACTCGGACCGCTGATCGTGCCTTCGGTATGCATCATCGTGATTCAGTTGTGGGGATGGCGCGAGATCTTCTATGTGTTCGCGGTGCCGGGCATTCTGCTCGCGGTGGTGTGGATGTTCTTCGTCACCAACTCGCCGGGCGAAAACCGCTTTTGCTCGCCCGCCGAACGCCGCTATATCGCCGATGAAACGACCGTCGGCGGCAACGACGGCAAGTCGCTGTCCCGCGCGCACATGACGCCGATGCCCCGGCTCGACGTGATCAATCGCACGAAGCGCGTGCCGCAGCTCGAAACGATTCGTCAGGTGTTCGGCTCGTGGAATATCTTCGGCATCGCGCTCGGTTATGGCTGCATGATCGGCATCAGCAATATCTTTATCTCGTGGATTCCCACTTATCTCGTCACGGTGAAGGGCTTTGCTTCGGTAAAGATGGGCTTTCTCGCATCGGCGCCGTTCATCGGCGCGGTGACGGGCAACATGCTCGGCGGCATCATCTCGGACCGCCTGCTCGGCGGCCGCCGCAAGCCGATGATGATGCTCGGCGCACTCGGCACGATGATCATGACCTTCCTGCTCATCGATGCACCCGACAGCGTCGCGTACCTCGGCGCAGCGCTGATGCTGGCGGGCCTCATGCTCGGCATCGGCTTCGCGGGTTACTCCGCATATCCGATGGGCCTCGCGACCAAAGCCACGTATCCGACGGCCTTCGGCATCGTGAACTCGCTGGGTCAGATCGGTGGCGCGTGCGCGCCGCTGGCGGTCGGCATGCTGCTCGACAGCTATAGCTGGACCGCGGTCTTCCTGTACATGGTCGGAACGGCGGCGCTGTGCCTGTTGTTGCTCTTCAGCGTGGTCGAGCCGATAGCCGATGAGAGCCGGCCGGCGAAGTCGAAATAAGCAGGTGAATCGCGCCGCCCGATGCGGCGCGTTCCTTTTTCAGCGAACGCAAAATTCATCGTTTCACGAAAGCCTCTCCTCATTCGCGCGCGACCCCGGCATAGTGACAGCTTCATCGAAACCGGGAGGTTAGCGTGACCAGATTAAACGAAGCCGTACAGTCGGCACAACAGATCGAAGCCGTGCTGAAGGCATGGGCCAAAGCCGCGGCAACGAAAGACGCGCGCAACATGAGGCCGTTCTACGCGGACGATGTTGTCGTGTTCGATATCTTTCCACCGCTCGCTCACCAGGGCGCCGAGGGGCATTGCGCCGTCTGGCAAGGCTGGTTCGACAAGCTCGATGGACCGATTTCGTTCGAACTCGAGAACGCCGTCATGCAGGTGAACGGCGATCTCGGCACGGTGTTCTGCGTCACCCGGATCAATACCGGGCAAACGCATGATCTCGTCAGAACCACGCTGGTCCTGTCGAAGACCGACGAAGACTGGCTGATCAGTCACGTCCATACTTCGGTGCCGCTTCCCGTGGAACTGGTGCCTCCGGTAACGCACTGAAGCAACGTCCCGCGCGACACATGCTTCAAAGCCCGCTTTCGACCATATCGAGCAGGCGCCCGGCAAGCGGCTCGATCTGCGCGCGTTTCAACCCCTGCAACGGGCCTTCGATCACGAGCAGCGCGAAACCATGCACGGCGCTCCACGCGAGATATTCCGCTTCTGGCCTGCGCGTCGCTTCGAGCGCGCCCGCATCCACCATCTCGTCCAGCGCGCGGCTGAGCAACTCAAACGGATCGAGTCCGCTCGGCCCCGCGCCATACGTCCCGTCATGCTCTGCCCATTCCGCTTGCGGCGCCACGAAGGCCGTGCGGAAGAGCCCCGTTTCCGTCTGCGCAAAGCGCAGATAACCTGTTCCGATAGCCCGCAATCCCGCGCGTGCCGCATCGGCGCGGCGACGCTTTCTCGGGCGCGCCGCCAGTTCCTCTTCCATCGCCTGCGCGACGAACGACAGCGCCGCAGAGCGCACCGCCGATAGCAATTCCTGACGGCTCTCGAAGTGACGATAGGCCGCATTCGGAACCACGCCCGCGCGACGTGTCGCCTCACGCAGCACGATCGCATCCGGCCCGCCTTCGCGCGCCAGCTCGATGCCCGCATCAATCAGCGCGCGTCGCAAATCCCCATGCCGGTAGGTGCTGCGCGGCTTGCCATTTGTCATTTCGATTCGTCGGGCTTTCCATATGTGGACACTGTCCATTATCTCTGCTACTTTTTGTGGACGGTGTACACAACGCAAAAAATAATTCCGTGTCGGTGCTTGCCGTTGCTTTGTCACGACGCGGCGGCATCGTGTGCAATGCGGACCGTCATACGAAGGAGGCAGCCATGACAAACCAGAACGATCGTGCGCATGCGAATGAAGATGTCGCGCGTATTCGCGAACTGATCGAAGCGTGGCGGCAGGCCGTGCTCGCGAAAGACGTCGATGCGCTCGTCAGCCATTACGCGCCGGATGTCGTCGTGTTCGATGTCGTGCCGCCCGCGTCTATTCGAGGCGTCGAGCACTATCGCGAGAACTGGCGGCGCTGGTTCGACAGCATGAAAGGCCCGCTCGCGTTCGAGATGCGGGAAGTGGAAGTCGCCGCGAGCGGCGATCTGGCTTATGCGCACACCGTCAACCGCGTCGCCGTGGGCGAGCAGGAAGACATCGTGCGCGCCACCGTGTGCTTCAGGAAGATCGACGGCGACTGGCGTGTCGTGCATGAACACGCATCGGTGCCGCTCGTGATGGATATGGACCCTGACGAGAAGTCATAAACCCAAGGAGCAGACATGCAAGTGCAACCCTATTTGTTTTTCGAAGGCCGCTGCGAAGAAGCGATTACGTTCTATCGCGAGAACCTGGGCGCGCAAGTCGTCATGATGATGCGCTACAGCGAAAACCCGGAAGCCGGCAAGGCTGAAACGGCCAGCGGCTGCGGCATTCCGCCGGGATCGGAAAACAAGATCATGCACTCGGCCTTCACCGTCGGCGATTCCATGCTGATGGGTTCCGACGGCATGTGCAGCGGCAAGCCGGAGTTCAAGGGCGTATCGCTCTCGCTCACGGTCGACGACGAACAGCAGGCGGAAAAATACTTCAACGCGCTCGCCAACGGCGGGCAGGTGCAGATGCCGCTGACGCAAACGTTCTTCGCCAAGCGCTTCGGCATGGTGGCCGACAAGTTCGGCATTTCGTGGATGGTGCTCGGCGGCGTCGAAGGCAAGCCGGCGTGATCTTGCAGTACGTCCAATAGCCGCCTGGAACGCGTCTTGCGCGCCTTTCATCGCATCAATTCGAAAGGAGCAGCGACATGAGCAATTACGCCGGACGTTCTCAGGAAGACCGCATCGCGCAGCGCAAGGGCAAGCAGCAAACCTCGCAGGAACAGCCGGGCGGGCCTATGGCCGAGCCCGGCACGCAACCCGACAAGGATCACAGCAGCGGCCAGTTGTCAGAGGAAGGCAAGCAGGCATGGCGCACGGGTTCGGGTATCGATGGCGGCGGAAAAACCTGACACGCATATCGATCTTCGGAAACGTGGAACAATGGCGGGGTGCCATATGCACTAATTGCATCTTGACTGACAGGAGCTTTCGATGAGCGCCCCGCGCAAAAACCATCTTTCAGGCTCGGACATGCCCGCTGACACAGCCGATCGTCCGACCCGCGAGGAAGCCGAAGCCGCCGTGCGTGTTCTGTTGCGCTGGGCCGGCGACGACCCGAGGCGCGAAGGTCTGCTCGATACACCGGGCCGTGTCGTGCGTGCATATGAAGAGTTCTTTGCAGGCTATACGCAAAATCCGCACGAAATTCTCGCGCGCACGTTTTCCGAAGTGCAAGGCTATGACGAGATGATCGTCCTCAAGGACATTCGTTTCGAAAGTTATTGCGAACACCATATGGTGCCGATCATCGGCCGCGCGCATGTCGCGTATCTTCCGAACAAGCGCGTCGTCGGCATTTCGAAGCTCGCGCGTCTCGTCGATGCTTTCGCCAAGCGTCTGCAGATTCAGGAGAAGATGACCGCGCAGATCGCGGATACGCTGAACGAGGTGCTGCAGCCGCTCGGCGTCGGCGTCATTCTCGAGGCCGCGCATCAATGCATGTCGACGCGCGGCGTGCACAAGGCGGGCGTTTCGATGGTCACGTCGCGCATGCTCGGTTCGTTCCGCGACGATCCCTCTACGCGCCGCGAATTTCTTTCCATCGTCAGCGATCAGAACGCGTTCAGCGTATCGAACACGTAACGGCCATCGCAAACACGCGCACGCAAAAAGAAAGGGCCTCGCGGCCCTTTCGTCGTTTCATGCGCCGAATCCGTTGCCCGGCGCATCGGGCCCGCTGCCCTCGCGAATCTTGCCCTGCGACACGTTGCTGCCCGGCGGCACGCTGTGCGTGAGCCACACATTGCCGCCGATGACCGAACCTTTGCCGATGGTCACGCGGCCGAGAATGGTTGCGCCCGCGTAAATCACGACATCGTCCTCGACGACCGGATGCCGCGCGTTGCCTTTGACGAGAGAGCCATCGCTCATCGAAGGAAAGCTCTTCGCGCCGAGCGTCACCGCCTGATAGACGCGCACATGCTGGCCGATCACCGCGGTCTCGCCGATCACCACGCCCGTGCCGTGATCGATGAAGAAACTCGGCCCGATGGTCGCGCCCGGATGAATGTCGATGCCCGTCAATGAATGCGCAATCTCGTTGATGAAGCGCGCGAGCAGCGGCACGCCGAGCTTGTGCAACGCGTGCGCGAGACGATGATGCGTCATCGCCCAGATGCCCGGATAGCACAGCAGAATCTCGGTGATGTGCTGCGCGGCCGGATCGCCCGTGAACGCGGCCTGGATATCGCTGACCAGCAACGCGCGAATCTGCGGCAACTGCGAGCCGAATTCACGCGCGATCGCGAAGGCATGCGCGGAAAGATCGGCATCGCTCGTATCGCGATGCTCGGGCAGGAAGCGCAGCGCGCGGCGAATCTGCTCGTGCAGCAGACGCAAGTTACTTTCGAGCGTCTGGCCGACGTAGTAATCGACGCTTTCGTCGGTCAGATCGGGCGCGCCGTAATGCGTGGGAAAGAGCGCCGAGCGCAAGCCGTTCACGATTTTGACGATCGCGTCGCGTGAAGGCAGCTCACGTATGCCGAGCGGATGCCGCGTGCGATGCAGTTCTTCGCGCGACTGGCGCAAGTCCGCGACGATCTGCGCGAGGCCCCACTCGTGAGGCGTGTCGCGTGCGGTGTCGCGGGATGTTTCGATGGGCGGTAGGGTGCCGGGCGTGGGCGTGTTCTGCATGTCGGCCATGAAGCAAGAGAAACGGCCGCCGCGCTCGTGCACGACGGATGAAACGTCAAGGGTAACCCGTTTTGGAGAAGCCTGCCGCCCGGCGGCTCGCGCGCCGGTGGTCCCGCTGTTTCATCCGGACATCGCTCACACTGTCACGTTGCTTGCGTCGATCCAGCGCACGGCCCAGTCGCGCGCGTGCGCGATGGCATCGCCCTCGCTGCGAAATCGCAGGTCCGATGGGAAGAAGCGGTTCGCGACGAGTTCGCCATCGCTCGATCGCGAGATCACCACATACGGCTGATAGCTGCCATCTCCGGCCCGGGCGGGCGCGCAGTTTAGAAGGTAGCCTCGATGTGAGAAGGCTGCATCGTGTTGCATGAGTCACCTGTGTGAAAGTGCCCTGCTCGTTCGAATCGCATTGCTCTTCTTCGACGGCAACGAGACGCGCCCTCCTGATTGCTCGCATCTCTTTCTGTTGCGCTTTGCCGCCGACAGGTTCCAAATAATACTTGCAGGAAATCGGCTTGGGGTCGAAAAAAAAGCCTGAAATTTTGGGTATCCGATAAGGCGCCCTCCGGCAAGGCTCGCGGTTCCGTCGCCAAATAGCCGGAACGAGTCTTGCGTGCGGGCTTGGTCAATTCAGGTCCAACGGAGCAATGCGATGAGCAACGATGAATCGAACCAGACGCAGCAGACGCAGGACAAGCAGAAGGATCAGATCGCCGATAGCCCGATCAAAACGCCCGCCGCGGAAACGGCTCACGTGAAGATGAGCGACGCGATGAAGGCCGCCTCGGGCGGCGAAGCGCATGCGGGCGCAGGCGCTGCCGTGAAAGCGGAAACGACGAAGGAAGGCATGCATGTCGGTCCGCAAGGTCTTTATGAAAAGCCACCGCGCGGTGTCGATGTCGCGAACGACGACGGACCCGATGACACCGTCGATGCCGACGCGAAGAGCATCCACGCGCGGCGCGAGGCGGAGATGCTCGCACGCGAGCCGGACTCGGTCATCAACTCGAATGCGACGCCGGTGAACTACGTGCCCGAACCGGGCGACGGCCTCGGTGGCTTCGACAGCCGTCCTGGACGCAATGGTGTCTTGCTTGCGCTCGAACGCGGCTATCGCCTGATCGATCGCGGCATGGTCGCGCCGACTGTGCCCGAGGTTGAAGACAAGTTCCGCTTCGAAGGCCGCGATCCGCATGGCCACACCTTGCGCGGACGCAAGCACTATGCGCTCAATCACATGCGGCCTTCCCGGCTGTTCGAACTCGAGCGTGGCTGAAGACACCGTTCATTCATAAGCAAAGAGCCGCATGGAATATGCGGCTCTTTCTGCCTTCAGTTGCGTTCAGCGTTCCTGCTTTTTGTTTTTCTCTTCATCATCGGATTCGATGCGCGTCACGCCGCCCGTCGCGGGCGGATCGCTTGCGGGAAAAGTGTCTTCGACAGCCTTGTCCAGATCGTCTTCGTCACGTTCCGAATGAGGACGTTGTTCCTTTACGTTGTTCATCGCGCTCTCCTGTGGTCGTTAAGTCGTCAATATGATGGGAAGCAATACGTGTTCCCCGGAGCAGGCACGGCGTATGCGCAGTGACACGGCCAACGAAGCGCCGCATCGCAGCAAATGCGATCCCGGCCGACAAGACGACCGCCCGGAATCGACAAAGGGGAAAGACCAGATGACGACGATCCACGCCTACGACGCCTGTCCGCCGGAATCCGAGGAACCGGCGCAGCTTCAGACGACGACCCGCCACACCGTGACGCCCGAGCAGCGCTTCACATCCGCGATCGCGTGCCTCGGCGCGGCCTACGCGCTCTCCTGGGCGGAGTTCGCGCTGACGCTCGCCATCGGCCTTCCGGGCGACGCGTCGAGCCATCCGCTCGCGGCATCGGTCGCTTCGCGCGTGCTGGTCGGCTTGCTTTACGTGTGCGTCGCGTCGCGGCTGCAATGGGCGCGCTGGCTCGCCGTCGCCCTCGGTTTCGCTTCGGTCGCGCTCGTGGCGCCCACGCTCGCGCTGCAATGGCACGTGTTTCCGGCGGCTGCGTTCGTCAGCGGCGCGGGACTCGTCTGCAAGTTCGCGGCATCGCTATATCTTCTTTCGCCGATGCCCGCGCGCCTCGCTACTCGATAGCCATTCGAAACCCACGCTTTGCAATCCTTGAAGCGGACGCGCCTTTTTCGCGCGTCCGCTCGCTCGCACAATGCAAAGTTCATCAACCGTTGCGAGCCCAATCATGAAAATCGCTGTCATCGGTGCAACCGGCACGGTCGGCCGGGCGATCGCCGCCGAACTCAAAGCCCGTCACGAAGTCTTCGAAATCGGTGCGACGCGCGGTGCGCATCGCGTCGATCTGCTCGATCTCGCCAGCATCAAGCGGCTCTTCGATGAAATCGGCCGTGTCGATGCGATCGTCGCGGCAGCCGGTCACGTGCATTTCGGCCCGCTGGTGAAGATGACGCCCGAGCAGTTCCGCCTCGGCCTCAACGACAAGCTGATGGGCCAGGTCAATCTCGTGCTCACCGCGCGCGATTTTCTGAACGACGGCGGCTCGTTCACGCTGACGAGCGGCATCGTCGGCGCGGCGCCGATCCGCGAAGGCGCGAGCGCGGCGGCCGTCAACGGCGCGATCGAAGGCTTCGTGCGCGGCGCGGCGATCGAACTGCCGCGCGGCCTGCGCATCAACGTAGTGAGCCCGACGATGCTCGAAGAAGCCCGCGAAAGCTTCGGTCCGTATTTCCGCGGCTTCGAGGCGGCGAGCGGCGCGCGCGTGGCGCTGGCGTACAGCCGCAGCGTCGAGGGCGCGGAGACCGGACGCATCTACAACGTGCACTGACACTGACAGGCGCGAAGTGTGCATGGAGCACGGCGCGTCGATCGCTTATGCTCGGCGCTTCATGAAGATCATGGAGCGATGCGATGCAGTGGACCCGGGACGAGTATCGGCTCAGCACGGACATCGATGAATTCGACTTCGATGTCGTGCACCGCTATCTGAGCGAAGTGGCGTATTGGTCGCCGGGCATCGCGCGCGAGAAGGTCGAGCGCGCCGCGCGCCATTCACTCGCGTTCGGTCTCTTTCGCGGCAGCGCGCAGATCGGCTACGCGCGCATGATCACCGACACCGCGACCTTCGCCTATCTCGCCGACGTCTTCGTGCTGCCCGAGCATCAGGGCGCGGGCCTCGGCAAATGGATGATGCAATGCGTGATGGCGCATCCCGACCTGCAAGGGTTGCGCCGCATGATGCTCGTCACATCCGACGCGCACGGGCTCTACGCGCGGCACGGGTTCACCGCGAGCAGGCATCCCGAGCGCATCATGGAAAAGATCGCGAAGGCCTAGCCGCCCTTCACGCCCTGCGTGTTGACATAGAGCGAATAAAGCCCGTGGCTCGCCGCCATGAACAGGCGATTCCGATGCCGCCCGCCGAAGCACACGTTCGCGCAGCGCTCCGGCAAATCGATATGGCCGATCGCCTCGCCTTGCGCGGTGAACACGCGCACGCCGTCGAGTTCGGCGTCGCCCATGCCCCAGCCGCACCACAGGTTGCCGTGAATGTCGACGCGAAAGCCATCGGGCGTGCCCGCTTCCGCATCGATCAGAGCACGCGGCTCGCCGAGTCTGCGGCCGCCGTCGAGTACGTCGAACGCGTAGATCTTGCGCGGTATCGCACGCGATTCGACGACGTACAGCACCGACTCGTCCGGTGAGAACGCGAGGCCGTTCGGGCCGATGAAGGCATCGATCATCATCGTGATTTCGCCGCTTTGGCCATCGACGCGATACACGCACGGCTTGAGCTGCGCTTCGTTTTTCTCGCCTTCGTAGAAGCCGTCGATACCGAAGGTCGGATCGGTGAACCAGATCGAGCCGTCCGACTTCACGACGACATCGTTCGGCGAATTGAACGGCTTGCCGTCGTAGCTGTCCGCGATCACGGTGATGGAGCCGTCGTATTCGGTGCGCGTCACGCGCCGCGCCAGATGCTCGCAGGTGACGAGCCGCCCTTCGCGATCACGCGTGTTGCCGTTCGCGTTGTTCGACGGCTTGCGAAACACGCCGACCTGACCGCTCTCCTCGTCCCATCGCAGGATGCGGTTGTTCGGGATATCGCTCCAGAGTAGATAGCGGCCGTCGCCGAACCAGACCGGCCCTTCGGACCAGCGCGCGCCCTGATAAAGACATTCCACCGACGCCGATGCGATGCGCAATGCGTTGAAACGCGGGTCCAGCACACGCACGGCGGGGTCGGGGTAACGGCGCGAGTCGCTTGTCATGTGGGCTTATCTCCTTTGATGGGTTTTCTGAAAGCGCATTCTATTCACCACACGGATCAATAAGGCCCAAGTTGCCCGTCCCGCAATCGCCAGAGCAACAGCGGATTGTCGTCCGCGAGCGCCTGCGGTAACAGCGCCGCCGGCAGATCCTGATAACACACCGGCCGCAGGAACCGCTCGATCGCCATCGCGCCGACCGACGTCGAGCGGCTGTCGGAGGTCGCCGGATAAGGCCCGCCGTGCACCATCGCGTAAGAAACCTCGACGCCCGTCGGAAAGCCGTTCGCGAGAATCCGCCCGGCCTTGCGTTCGAGTACCGGCAAGAGCCGTCGCGCGAGTTCGACGTCGTCCTTCTCCATCAGGAGCGTCGCGGTCAGCTGACCTTCGAGACTGCGCGCGACGAGAATCATCTCGTCCTCGTCGCCGCACACGACGATCACCGAAGTCGGCCCGAAAATCTCTTCCGCCAGTTGCGGCTTCGCGAGAAATTCCTCCGCGCTCACGCGATACAGCGCCGGCAGCGCGCCGCTCGACGCCTCGCTCTTCTCGCCCGTCGCGATGCGCTTCGCGGCCGCATCGCGATGCTTGACGCCGTCCTGGTACGCGGCCGCGATGCCCGCCGTCAGCATCGTCTGCGTGCCCTTCTTTTCGAGCGCTGTCGCGGCGTTGTCGATGAAGTCATCGAGATCCGAATCCGCGAGGCCGATCACGAGGCCCGGATTCGTGCAGAACTGGCCGACGCCCAGCGTGACCGAATCGACATACGCCGCCGCCAGCGTGTCGCCGCGCGCCGCCAGCGCGCCCGGCAGCGCAAACACCGGGTTGATGCTGCTCATCTCGGCGAAAACCGGGATCGGCACGGGCCGCTTCGCCGCGATATCGACGAGCGCCAGCCCGCCGCGCCGCGAGCCGGTGAAGCCGACCGCCTGGATCGCCGGATGCGCGACGAGCGCCTCGCCGATCGCATTGCCCGCGCCGACGACGAGCGAAAACGTGCCCTCGGGCAAGCCGCTGTCCGCGACCGCCTTCTGCACCGCGCGTCCGACGAGCTCGGAGGTGCCCAGATGCGCCGGATGCGATTTCACGACGACGGGACACCCCGCCGCGAACGCCGACGCGGCGTCGCCGCCCGCCACCGAAAACGCCAGCGGAAAGTTGCTCGCGCCGAACACCGCGACCGGCCCGACGGGAATCTTTTGTAAACGCAGGTCGGAACGCGGCAGCGGTTTTCTGTCCGGCTGCGCGGAATCGAGCGTGGCCGCGAGCCATCGGCCCTCGCGCACGAGCGACGCGAACAGGCGCAATTGCCCCACCGTGCGGGCGCGCTCGCCTTCGAGGCGCGCCTTCGGCAGCGCGGATTCGGCCATCGCGCGCTCGATCAGCGTGTCGCCGAGCGCGATGATGTTGTCCGCGATCGCTTCGAGAAACTGCGCGCGCGTTTCGAGCGGCGCGTGGCGATAGTCGTCGAAAGCGGCTTCGGCGAGCTCGCACGCACGCGCGACTTCCGCCGCGCCGCCGCCGCCGAACGCGGGCTCCAGATCGGCATTGCGCGCGGGGTCGAACGCGCGGAGCGTGGCGTCGGTGCCCCGCACGGCCGATGCGCCGATCAGCATCTCTCCGGTGATCTTCATGTCAGCTCCTCATCTCTGTTGGCGGTGGGCGGCAGACGCGTCGCGCGGCCGCCCGCTAAAGCGAGTGACCCGCGGCCCGCGCAAGCGTTCCGCGCGAGGCATTGAAAACCGGTCCGTCCGGCGACGCAGAAACTATAGGCGCGACCAACCACATATCAAAGATTGCGCTTCAGGACTTCGCCACCGGCGTCGCGTGCTTTTTGAACGTGATGTGCGCGATGCGCCGCACCAGAAGCGCCGCCACGAGCGCCGCGACCGCCGTCAGCATCACGCCGATGTGGATCGACTGCACGAGCGCGTCGCGGGCGGCGTCGAGGAGCGCGGGCGCATCGAGGCCGGCGGCGTTCAGTCCGGCGAGGATGCGCTCGCGCAACGCTTCGTCGACGAGAATGCGCGGGTCGGCGAGGCGCGGCAGCCATTGCTCCGACGCCGACGCGCCCAGCACGCTGACCGTGCGCTCCACGACGCTCGCATAGTGATGCGCGACGATCGTCCCGACGATGCTCGTGCCCATCATCCCGCCGACCATGCGCGTCGATTGCAGCAGCGCCGTCGTGATGCCGAAGCGCTCGCGGCCCGCGATCTCCTGCCCGAAGATGTTCATGTTGTTCAGGATGAAGCCCAGGCCGATGCCGGTCGCGGCCATCGGCAGTGCGATCCACAGATGCGGCGTCGATTCGCGCGCGAACGCCAGCGCGACCGACGCGAACAGCAGCAGCGTGAAGCCGATCGAGAGAATGTTCACCGGCTTGCGCATATGAATGACGATGCGCGTATTGATGAAGCTGCCGAGCGCGATGCACGCGGCGATCGGCGTCGCGAGCAGACCCGCGGCCTGCGGCGAAAGGCCGAAGCCGCCCTGCAGCAGGAGCGGCGCGAAGAAGATCAGCGAGAACATCACGAAGCCCGCCAGGAACGACAGCGTGAACAGCGTGTTGAGCTGCGCGTCGCGGAAGATGTCGAGCGGGATGATCGGATGCGTCGCGCGCCGCTCGCAGATCAGGAGCGCCACGGCGCACACCGCCACGCCGGCGCCGAGCGCGATATTGGCCGTCGTGAGACCGTCCTTCGGCAACGCCTCGATCAGCGCCTGGAAGCCGCCGAGCACCAGCGCGACGAGCGCCGCGCCCGTCCAGTCGATCTTCACGTCGCCCGCCCGCGGCCGGTGCAGGTTCGGCAGATGCGCCCAGATGAAGTACAGCGCCGCCGCGCCGACCGGCAGATTCACGAGAAAGGTCGAGCGCCAGCCCCAGTGCTGGCTCATCCAGCCGCCGAGCGACGGCCCCGCCGCCGTGCCGATGCCGTACGCCGCCGCGAGCACCACCTGCCAGCGCACGCGGGTGCGCGGATCGGGGAACAGATCGGGAATCGACGCGAACGCGGTGCCGACCATCATCCCGCCGCCGATGCCTTGCAGCCCGCGCGCGAGCACGAGGAACAGCATGCTGGGCGCGAGCCCGCACAGCACCGACGCGATCGTGAACGTGATCACCGCCGCGAGCACGAAGCGCTTGCGCCCGAAGTAATCGCCGAGCCGCCCGAACACCGGCACCGTCACGACCGACGCGAGCAGATAGGCGCTCGCGATCCACGCGTAGAACTCGAAGCCGTGCAGCTCCGCGACGATCGACGGCAGCGCGGTGCTGACCACCGTCTGATCGAGTGCGACGAGCATGTTGACGAGGCCGATGCCAAGCATCGCGTAGAGCGCGGTTCTGAACGGTAAGGCGGATGCGGATGGCGTTGGAGTCACGGTCGGGCGGGCGGCTTGCGAAGTGCTGGAAAAAGATCGCGCCCGCGGATTTTTAAGCAGGCGCTGATGTCGAAGAACCACGAATTGTACGGCCTGCCTTGCGCGATATCGACTTATCGCAAAAAAGCGGCGCGGCGGTGCGAAGCCCGCGCTCTATGATGCAAAGGCATGAAAGTCAGCGCGTGCCGTGCGCCAATCGATCGTTCCATGGGGAAACCGTCATGTTCAAACGCATTTTCGTCGCCATCGACGGCAGCCGGACTTCCGAGCGCGCCTTCGCGGCCGCGCTCGATCTCGCCGTCACGCATCAGGCGATCGTGCAGCCGTATTACGTCGTCGAAGCCGGACCGATGTATTTCGACGTGCCCGGCTACGATCCGTCCTCGCTGCATACGAGTCTGATGGACCAAGGCGCGTCGCTCGCGCGCGAAGCCGCCGATCAGATGAAGGCGCGCGGCGTGACCGGCGAAGTCGTGACGGTCGAGGCGACCGCGAGCGACGATGTCGCCACGCTCATCACCCAAGCGGCAAACGCCTTCAACGCCGATCTGCTCATCATGGGCACGCATGGCCGCAAAGGCTTTCAGCGCCTGATTCTCGGTAGCGTCGCGGAGCGATGTCTTCGTCAGGCGACATTGCCAGTGTTGCTGATTCCGTCGGCGGCGAGCGAGCTACACGAAAAAGCAACCACATAAGGTAAAAAAGTTTGACGGATATCCCGGCCGCGTCAATTTTTCACGTAGCCGGGCTGGAGGCCTATGGGACAATCGTTTTGTCATTCATCAACAAAACGAAGCCCAAATGACCGCCTTGTCCGACACTTCCCGCGCGCGGCGCAATTCGACGCATTGCTCGACCTGTGCGATGCGGCATCTCTGCATGCCCGAAGGCCTCTGCGCCAACGACATCGCCAAGCTGGAGAACATCATCTCCGTGACGCGCAAGGTCAGGCGCGGCGACGCGCTCTTTCGCGCCGGCGACCGCTTCGATTCCCTGTTCGCCGTGCGTTCCGGGTCGATCAAGACAGTCATCACGCACGACGGCGGGCGCGAACAGGTCACGGGACTTCTGCTCGCGGGCGACGCGCTCGGCTTCGAAGGCATCGAGGAAGGCGAGCACACGTGCGCCGCGATCGCGCTGGAAGACAGTTCGGTCTGCGTCGTGCCCTATTCGCTCTTCGAGCGCATGTGCCGCGAAACCGACGCGCTGCAACGGCGCCTGCATCGCATGATGAGCCACGCGGTGAACCGCGAGGCGAATCACGTCGTGCGGCTCGGCATGTTGCGGGCGGATGAGCGTGTCGCGCGGCTCTTGCTCGACCTGTCGTCGCGGTTGTCGAAGCGCGGATATGCGTCGTCGGAATTCACGCTGCGCATGACGCGCGACGACATGGGCAGCTATCTCGGCATGACGCTCGAAACAGTCAGCCGCACGCTGTCGCGCTTCGACAAGGCGGGCTTCATCGAGACGCAGGGCAAGTTCATCCGCATCCGCGACTTCGACGCCCTGCGCGCCGTCTGACGGAACATCGCCCGGCATTATTGCGCGTGCGGAAATAATCGCCATTCATATTTCGGTTGGCACGCGGTTCGCTACGGTTTAGTCTCTTTTGTTCGGCGAAATGCGGCGCGCCGGCGCCGGTTTCGGTCGAATGCGAAGCCAACTGGCCAGCCACGGAGATTGGGCGACATGAACCGCGAACCTTCCCTGCGTCATCCGCTGCTCGAGCGCCTCGCCGAGGCGCGCCGCGTGACCGATGAACTCTTCGACGTCGTCAGGCCCGAGCATCTCTACGACAGGCCGATCGCCGAGCGCCATCGCATCGTCTTCTATGTCGGGCATCTAGAAGCCTTCGATCGCAATCTGCTCGATCAGCGGCTCTTCGACCTGCCGAGCCCGAATCCCGCCTACGACCAGCTTTTCGCGTTCGGCATCGATCCGGTGGACGGCGGATTGCCGACCGATCAGCCGTCCGACTGGCCGACGCTCGACGAAGTGCGCGCGTATCGGGACACGGTCCGCGCCGAGATCGACGCACAATTCGATCCGATCAAGATCGCCGCCGAGCCGATTTCCGCCGGCGAATCGCCGACGCAATTGCTCGAAGTCGCGATCGAACATCGGCTGATGCATGCCGAAACGCTCGCGTACATGCTGCATCAATTGCCGGTCGATAGAAAAATTGCACCATCCAACGCACGTTCGGAGCGGACCTCCGATCGCGAACTTGCGCACGAAACCGTGAGTGTTCCGGCCGGAAGCGTAACGCTCGGCCTGACGCGTGAAAGCGGCCGGTTCGGCTGGGACAACGAGTTCGGCGAAGAACGCATCGACGTGCCCGCGTTCGAGATCGACCGCCATATGGTGACCAACGGCGACTATCTGCGTTTCATCGATGCGGGCGGCTACTGGAATCGCGATTACTGGGATGCCGCCGACTGGGCGTGGAAGGAGGAGCAGCGCATCGCGCATCCGGCCTTCTGGATTCCCTCCGATAGCGACGATGCGCAGGACGCATGGAAGCTGCGCACGATGTTCGATGAAATCGCGCTGCCGCCCGACTGGCCGGTGTACGTGAGCCACGCCGAAGCGAAGGCGTATGCGCGCTGGTCCGGCAAGTCGCTGCCGACGGAAGCGCAGTGGCAGCGCGCGGCGCTCGGCACGCCGCCCGTGGTCAAGGGCAATTTCGATTTCCGCCGATGGGACCCGTCGCCGGTGCAGGCGCATCCGGAGAATCGAAGCGAGTTCGGCGTCGAAGGACAATTCGGCAACGGATGGGAATGGACATCGACCGAGTTCGGACCGCTGCAAGGCTTCGAGCCGTTTCCGTTCTATCTCGGCTACTCGGCGAATTTCTTCGACGGCAAGCACTTCGTGATCAAAGGCGGCTCGCCGCGCACCGCCGCGTGCATGTTGCGGCCCAGTTTCCGCAACTGGTTTCAGGCGCATTATCAGTACGTTTATGCCGGCTTCCGGTGCGTGAAGAACTGAGCGGCCGATCGCCCCAAAAAGAAACGCCGCGCGTTCTCACGAACGCGCGGCGTTTTTCATCGCGTTGACGGAAACGGTCAGAAGTCCGTCGTCATCGAGAGCAGCACCGTGCGCGGCGCGCCCTGCGTCAGATAACCGCCGATCGTCGATGCCCAGTACGACTTGTTCGCCACGTTGAGCACGCTCGCGCGGAACGTCGTCGGCTTGCCGAACAGCACGGTCGCGTAACGCGCGCCGAGATCGAAGCGGTCCCATGCGGGAATCGACAGCGTGTTCGTCACGTTCAGATACTGCGAGCCCGTGTGGATCCAGCGCGCGGTCAGCGTGAGGCCGTTCAGCACCGGCACGTCGTATTCGGCGTTGACGTTGAACATCATCGTCGGCACGCCGATCGGCTTGTTGCCGTCGGTCGAGGCCGTGCCCGTGTCGTACTGCGTCGCGTGAATGTAAGTCGCGCCCGCGATCAGGCGCACGCCGTGCACCGGCTCGCCGTAGATCGACGCTTCCAGCCCGCGATGCCGCTGCGTGCCGTCCGCGACAAAAATATTCGAACTGTTCACGAAGGTCAGCGGCTTCTCGATCTGGAACGCCGCGAACGACGCGCCGTACTGGCCGTTGTCATACTTCGCGCCGACTTCCCATTGCTTCGACTTCGCGGGCGGAAGCTGCGAGCCGAAGTTCGCCGCGGTGTTGGGCGCCGAATCGCCGATGGTCAGCGCCTCGCTGTGATTCGCGAAGAGCGCGACGTCCTGCATCGGCTTGACGACGAGACCGAAGACCGGCGTCGTGATCGAATCGTTGTACGCCTGCGTCTGCACGCCGGCGTAGCTGTAGCCGTTCGTCAGCAGCTCCTGATGACGCGCGCCGATCGTGAACAGCACGCGATCGTTCAGGAAGCCGAGCGTGTCCGAGATCGACACGCTGCGCATCAGGTTGAGCGTCACCGTCTGCGGATCGGACAAGTTGCCGCCCGTCAGGACCGTCGTCGGGAAAGGCACTTGCGGCGTGTCGTAGATGCTCGTCGGGAACGAGTTGCTGAACGTGAACGCCGACTTCGAATCGACGCGCACGATCGACGCGCCCGCCGTCACGAAGTGCGACACCGGCCCGGTGTTGAAGTGGCCGCGCACGCCCGTTTCGGCTGAAGTGCCGTCTTCCTTGTGCGGCACGCCGAGACGCGTCGCGGTGGTCGTGCCGTTCGCCTGAATGCTCGGCGACGAATATTCGCCGTGCTCGTCGGTGTGGCGCGCGCCGCCCGTGATGTAGGCCGTCCAGCCCGGCAGGAAATCGTACTCGGCGCGCAGAATGCCGACCGTGTCCTCGATCGAACTGAAGCTCCACGTCTGCGCGTAGTTGTAGGTCGCCGAAGGCGGCTCCGGAATGAAGCTCGCGAAGTCGTTGACGGTGGGGCGGCCGCCGTTGATGCGCTGACGCTGATACAGGAAATCGCCGTAGAGACGCAGCTTGTCGCCGCGCCAGTCGAGCGAGACGGCCGTGGTGTTGTCGCGGCGATGCTCGCCATCGACGCTCGTTTCGCCGTCGTGATTCGCCTGGTTCACGCGGATGCCGAACTGCCCTTCGCTGCCGAAACGCCGGCCGATATCGACGTGCGCGCCGATCTCGCCCGACGCCGTGCCTTCCAGCGTCACGCGCGTGAGCGGCTTGTCGTCCGCGCGCTTCAGTTGCAGGTTGAGGCCGCCGCCCACCGCCGAGCCGTTCGGCGACGCGCCGTTCAAAAACGCATTCGCGCCCTTGAACAGATCGACGCGCTCGATCGCATCGGTTGCGACGAGCTGGCGCGGCGTGATGCCGTACAGGCCGTTCAGCGAGACGTCGTCGCCCTGCAACTGGAAGCCGCGGATGATGTAGGTCTCCGCGAAGTTGCCAAAAGCGTAAGCAGTCCGAACGGATGGATCGTTCGCGAGGACATCGGCGATGGTGCGCGCCTGCTGGTCTTCGATCAGCTTCGACGTGTAGGTCGTCATGCTGAACGGCACGTCGAGCATCTTCTGCTGGCCGAGCACGCCGAAATCGGCGCCGCGCGCGACCTGGCCGCCCGCGAAGGTCGGCGCGAGATCGCCCGGCAACGGCTCTTTCGACGCCTGCACCTTGACGGCCGGCAGCGCGTTGTCCTGCGGCGCGGCAGCGGCGTTGTCGTTGCCGGTGTCGGCCGATTGTGCATGAGCCGACAGGGAAAAGACCATCGCGACGGCTGCGACGATGGCGGCGCGATGCGTCAGAGTCTTCGCAGGCGCGGGCCGCGAGATTTGAATACGAGAAACGGACATGGATTCGAAAACGACGATGTTGATCGGTCTTCCGTCCCGGGGCGCGAAGGGAATCCGGGCGGCGTTGTTTTGAGTCGAAGACCGGTCGCGAGAGAACGCGTGACGGGCGAGACGATTTATGCGCCGATTATAGTGTAAATAATAGTCGTTATCATTCAACAAACGATGTATTTGCACGAACGCAACATCCGCCACGTCGCGACGAATTTTGTCGAGTTTTATTCCAGATAGCGACGCGGATGTCCGCGGAATCGTCAGGAGGATAACGAGTTTCCGCGCGCTGCGCGCGTGCTCGCAACGGCCGCCGAATGACGACGCGCGGACCGCTTCCTGAACCAGATGATGAGGCCCGTCGCGCTGAGCATCGCGACCGCGATGCCCACCGCGCTCACTAGAATGCGCCCGCCAAGCCCGATGATCCGCCCGGAGTGCAACGGAAACTGAGCCTGCATGAAGATGTCGCCGGCCGAGCCGCGGCCCGGAATCGACGAGCCCGCGAGCGCGCCCGTCTGCGCGTTGTAGTAGAGCCAGGCGTTGCCGAGACCCACGTCGCCGTGATCGCGGCCGGGCGCGAAAAAGCCGACGCCGTAGGCCTTGAACATCGGCGCGTAGTAGAGCGCGCCCATCGGCTCGGTGAGGTTTTCGCGCTTCGCGTCGCGCGCGGCCATCGCCAGAATCTGTTCGCGCGTGGCGGGCGCCCTGCCCGGCGGCCCGGCGCGCACGAGTTCCGCGTTATCGAGGAACGACGGCGAGAGCTTCGAGAATATCGACACGACCGGGCGCATCACGGGCTCGGCAAGGTTCATCGAAATCGATGTGAGCGCCATCACGAGCAGCAAGCCCCAGATCCACACGCCGCCGGAGCGATGCAGATCGAACGTGAGCGCGTAGCCGCCACGCTTCACGCGAAACGCGAAGGACTTACGCCATGCCTTCACGCTCGGGAACGACAGGATCAGCGCGATACCGCTGTCGAAGAACCACAGGATCCCGACGATGCCGATCAGCCACGTGCCGATATCGAAACCGCCGACGATCGGCAGATGCAGTGTGTAGTGCAGCTTGTAGAGGAACGGCATCAGGTCGATGCGCGCGAGCGACACCGCGCCCCACATGCGCTGCGCCTGCACCTGGCCGGTCGCCGGATCGACCGCGATCTGGTTGTACGCCACGTCGTACGGCGCGTTGGTCGCCGGGTTCGTGCGCGGCATCACCATCATCTGCGCGGTGTGTCCCGGCTCGAAACCGAGCGGCACATACGTCACTTCGACGCGCGGATCGGCGGCCTCGACGCGTCGCGCGAGTTCGAGCGGCGGCAGCGCGGGACCATCTGTGCGGGCGTGAAAGAAAGCCGGATTGAGGAGCGCATCGATTTCGTGATCCCACGCGATGATCGCGCCGGTAAGACCCGAGATGAACAGAAAGAGCGCGGTCGCGACGCCGAGCCAGCGATGCAGGCGAACCAGAATCGGTCTCATGCCCGCGAGTACTCGGAGCGGCGTTCGGGCGCGACGGCAATCATTTCTTATGATGCGATGTAAATAGGAATTGTTCGCAATTATATCGATGCTCGATTGTGCGCACAAGGTTCTCGTAAGCTGCTTACGACGGCGAGCGCTCACGATGCGACGCTCAATAGCCGTGCGCAGACACAGGCATGGCTCAAGTTGGCCGGCTAGCCGACATACCCTGAAACAACTCGCGCAAAACGCCCGCCCCTTACGCCACAAGGCTTTGCGGGCGGCCCATGACATTCCATGAAATAGTTTGTGCGTGGTTTTTAACAGGGCCGATCGCCACAATGGGTTCATTCGCAACCACCCACCAAGGCGAACCATCATGGAACTGGAACTGCTCGGGAAAATCTCGCTGTACGCGATGGGCATCGTTCTCACCGCGTCGCTGATCGAAGCCATCGTCCTGCACTTCAAGCACAAAGGCACCGACCGTGCCTTCGACTGGCACGAGACCTGGATCTCGCTCGCCGACCTCATCGGCCGAAAGCTGCTCACGTTCGTGCCGATCTCGCTCGCGACGCCGGTTTTCAGCTTCGCGTGGGAGCATCGCATCCACACGGTCACGACGAACACCGCGCTCACGCTCTTCCTGCTCTTCATCGGACAGGAGTTCTGCTACTACTGGTATCACCGCGCGTCGCACACGATCCGCTTCTTCTGGGCGAATCACGCGGTCCATCACTCGCCGAACCAGCTGACGCTGTCGTCCGCGTTCCGTCTCGGCTGGCTGACCAAGATCGCCGGATCGGCCATCTTCTTCACGCCGCTCGTGTGGTTCGGCGTGAAGCCTGATGTGGTGCTTGCGGTCGTGTCGATCAACCTGCTCTATCAGTTCTGGCTGCACGCAACGTGGATTCCGAAGCTCGGCTGGCTCGAATATGTGTTCAACACGCCGTCAGCGCATCGTGTGCACCATGCATCGAACGCGACCTATCTCGATGCGAACTTCGGCGGCGTGCTGGTCATCTTCGATCGCCTGTTCGGCACCTACGTGGAAGAGCGCGCCGATGAGCCCTGTGTCTACGGTCTGACGACGCCGGTGACCTCGCATAACCCGATCGTCGTCGAAATGCAGCACTGGGTCAGTCTCGGGAAGGACATGTTCAACGCGAAGAGCGTGTCGGATGCGATCAGCTTCCTGCTGCGTCCTCCGGGCTGGCTGCCGGACGGCGAAGGTCAGACGACCGAAGCGTTGCAAAAGCGCGCCAAGTCGATCGAACAACAACCGGCCCACGTCGGCCACTAAAGAGCGCAGCGAAAGAGGTAGCTTCCAATCCCGATGACTGGCCTATGCCGGCATCGGGATTTTTTATTTCTTGCGACGGATGGTCGCCGCCGCGATGCCCGCCGCAGCAAGCGCGCACGCGGCGGACAGCGCTGCGACCGCGCGCAGGGCATCGGCAATCGAATCGGCTTGTGCACGGGCGAGCGGCGTCGATGGCGCGATGGCGGTTGCATCGGCATCGAGCACGCGCATGCTCTGATGCGGCAAGTGCAATCGATCGAGCCGCGCCGACAACGCCGCGTCGTGCGACCACACGAACACGATGCCCAGCACCGCGATCGCCAGCAGGCTCGCCACGCGCGCGACCGCGTTGTTGATGCCGGACGCGATGCCCGCGCGATCGCTTCCCACCGACGCCATCACGGTCGTCGTGAGCGGCGCGACGGTGATCGTCATGCCGAGCCCGAGCACGACGAGTGCGGGCAGAAAACCCGCCCAATAGCTGCCCGCGACGAACGGCAGCGCGAGCATCGCAAAGCCGAGACCGGCGACGCACGGCCCGACGATCAGCAACGCGCGCGCGCCGAAGCGGCTCGTCAAACCGCCCGTGAAACGCGAGAGCAAGCCGATGATGAGCGGCATCGGCAGCACCGCCGCGCCCGCTTCGGTCGCGCTGAAACCATACGCGCGTATCAACGTGAACGGCAGAAAGAACAGCACGCCGCCGAGCCCGAAATACAACAGCAACGTGACGAGATTGGCGCCGCTGAAATCGCGCGAGCGGAAGATATCGAGCGGGACCATCGGATCGCGGGATTTCGCTTCGATCGCGACGAATGCGGCGAGCAGCGCCACGCCCGTGACGATCATCACGAGCACGAGCGGATCGGCGAAACCGCGCGACGGCGCTTCGGTGAGACCGTAAGTCAGCGCCGCGAGTCCCGCCGCCGTGCTCGCGGCGCCCGGCCAGTCGAGCGTCTGCGGCGCGTCGGCGTTGTGGCTGTCGGGTACGGACGCGACGGCCAGCGCGATCGTCGCGGCCGCGAGCGGCAGGTTGAGGAAGAAGATCGCGCGCCAGGAAAATGCATCGACGAGCCAGCCGCCCGCCGCCGGCCCGACCGACGACGTGATCGCGCCGACACCCGCCCATGTACCGATCGCGCGTCCGCGTTCCTCGCCCTCGAACACCGCGCCGATGATCGCGAGGCTGCCCGGCACGAGCAGCGCCGCCCCGACGCCCTGCCACGCGCGCGCCGCGATCAGCCAGCGCGTGCCCGGCGCGAAGCCGCACGCCGCCGAGGCCACCGTGAACAGCGCGATGCCCGCGATGAACACCTTGCGCCGTCCGAGCTTGTCGCCCATCGAACCGCCGACCAGCACGAGCGCGCCGAGAAACAGCAGATATGCATCGACGACCCATTGCATCGCCGCGATGCTCGCGCCGAGTTCGCTCTGAATCGACGGCAGCGCAACGTTGACCACCGAGCCGTCGATGAATGCCATGCTCGAACCGAGGATCGTCGCCGCCAGGGCGAGGCGCTTGCGCCGGCACGGCTCGGCGAGCGCGACGGGCTGGGCGCGGATGACGAGTTCGTCGCAGGGACTCGCCTGCGCGGCGACGGCGTGCGCGCGTTGCTGGCTATCGAGATGTCGGCTGGCCAATGTCGCTTCCCTCTCTCATCGACGAAATGCCTAAGTAGAGGCCAATCACGTCCGCATGTCCACGCCGACGACGTGGTTGGCAAGCTCAAATGATAATGGTTATCATTAAGCAACCCGAGTACGCAGGCATCCGGTCGACGCAAAGGGCGAAGGAACAGGAGCCCTCGCCATGCATCAGCAGATTGCGGATTTTGCCGCGGACAAGCCGGTTTCGGACACGCCGAGCCTGCCGTTATGGGAAGCCGCGATGCGGCAAGCCGTAAAAGCCGAGCGTGACGGGCAAACCGCGCCGGCGCTCGGCAATTACGAACGGGCGCTCGCGATCGCGCAATGCCTGATCGACGCGCCGCCCGCCGGACGCGCCGACGATTGTCTCGCCGCGCTCGTCGTCTCGCATCTCAATCTCGCCGATCTTCGCGTCGCTCAAGGCGACCCGAACGCGGCCGCCCCGGTTCTCTGCCGCGCACATCAAGCGTTGATCGCGCTGTCTCTCGACGCCGCGCGGCCCGCGTCGCTGCGGCAGGCCGCGTTGCGTCACAGCCGCGAAACGTATGTCGAATTGATCCGCCACATCGCGCGGCACGGGCCGCATCCGCTCATTACCCGCGCAATCGCCGATGCCGACGCCGCGCTTCATGGCGCGAGCCCGGCGCGGCACTGATCCCGTCCACCGATCCGAAAGGAGAATCACGATGCCTTACACCCTGCCTCCTCTTCCCTATGCCTTCGACGCGCTGGAACCGCACATCGATGCCCGGACGATGGAAGTTCATCACACGAAGCATCATCAGACTTACGTGAACAACCTGAATGCGGCGCTGGAGAAATCGGATCATCGGGATGTGGCCGTCGAGACGCTCATCGCGCAAATCGACGCGCTGCCCGAAGCGCTGCGCCTGCCCGTGCGCAACAACGGCGGCGGACACGCGAACCACAGCCTCTTCTGGACGATCATGTCGCCCGACGGCGGCGGCAAGCCGGAAGGCGAACTGGCCGATGCGATCGACAAGGATCTCGGCGGCTTCGACGCCTTCAAGGAAGCCTTCACGAAAGCCGCGCTCACGCGCTTCGGCAGCGGCTGGGCGTGGCTCAACGTCGACAGTCAGGGCAAGCTCGCGATCGAAAGCACGGGCAATCAGGACAGTCCGCTGATGAAAGGCATCGCATCCGGCAATACGCCGATTCTCGGCCTCGATGTCTGGGAACACGCGTATTACCTGAAGTACGAGAACCGCAGGCCGGAGTACATCGCGGCGTTCTACAACGTGATCGACTGGCCGGAAGTGTCGCGACGCTACGCCGAGGCGCGCGGCGAGTAGGCGGCTGAAGTCACGCGCACTTCGGTCGAGCGAGTTAAGCTAGGCACTTCCGCTCGCATCGAGATGACGCCATGAAGTCAGCAGACGGAGTTGCGCAAAGCCGATGGCTCGCCGACGCGCGCGAGGAAATCGCCGCGGCGCTTCGAACTTCCGACGAAACGTGGCTCCACGACATGAGCATGCGCTGGGGATGCCGTCTCGCGATGCTCGTCGCCGATTTCGGCGTGCGCGTCATGCTGCACGAAGAAGGCATTGTTATGAAGTTGGAGCCGCCGTCGGATAGCAACGGCGCGCTCATCGATTTCGACGAAGGCAAACCGGATGCCCTCGCCCGCGCGGCCTGGATCAAGCTGTCCAAATTCGAAGAGCACGCGACCGCCGTTCTCGAAGCGAGCGCGCTCATTCAGGGCGACGCGCAATGCAATGCCTGCAACGAGACCATTCTGGCATGGCGTCAGATGCTCATTGCCGCGACCGAATGGCCGAGAGAGGAAGCCGACCCGTACATCAGTCACGCATGCCGGCCCATATTGAAGCGGTTCATGAACCTCGCATCGTGCGCGACGGGCGGGCATCAGTTCGAGCTCGCACGCGAAGGCGACTACGAAGAAGCGTGGCGCGAATTCGAAAACTTCTGCATCGACGAACACGCTGTGCCCGTGACCGGATGGGGGCGCAAATACCGGCATCGGCAAGATGATCAGGCCGAACACGCATCGCCGACGATACCGCTCCCATACGCGATCGACACAGGCGTTCGGCCCACTCCGGATCGATTGCTCACGCGCCCTCAGGCAACGACTCGCGCGGCCTGAAGAAGCTCGACGATGCCGCAAAGCCGGGCGCGACGCTCAGAAGCGATGTCGCAAGCCGACCGTCGCTTCGACCTGGTTGCTCGTGGACGACGGCGCCGTGAGGCCGTTGATCCACGCGACGCCCAACGGCGAATTGCTGCCCGCGCTCACGCCTTGCCACACGCCCTGAACATAGACATCGGTGCGCCGCGAGAAGCTGTAGCCGGCCATCGCACTGACCTGGTTCCAGTGCGGATTGCCCGCACCCGCGAGGCCGCCCGCGCGTGAATACGTGTACGCCGCCGAGAGTTCGACCGCCGGCGTCAACGCGTAACGCAGATTTCCTTCGAAGTTCTGAACGTGCGTGCTCAAACCGGTCTGGAACAACTGCGTCAGATTGGTTTGCGTGTAGACGATGCCCGCCACCGCCGGCCCGAACGCATAGTTCACGCCCGCGCCCCAGGTCTGCTGACGGCTCGACAGCGCGCCAAGCGGGACCGGCTGCGTCGTGAGCACGCCGAGCAGCGAGGAACCCGTCGTATCGGTGACGGCGCCGTTCGCGTTGAGTTGTCCCGGCGTCGCGGCGTCGCTGTTGAGCTGCAGGAATCCGGCGCCGAAGTTGAGCGGTCCCCACAGATACGAAATGCCGAGGCTGTAAGCGCGATTGTTCGAAAAACCGGCAGCCTGATTGGAGAAACCATATAACGCGCCGAGCTTGAATCCCGCGAAATCCGGGCTCTGATACTTCACGGCGTTATTGATCTGGAATGAATCGTTGAGGTTATCGATATCGAATGGATGCGCGAAGTGCGTGCCGCCATATTGCGTGCCCGTCAATGAAAGCGGCGCGACGAAATCCACCATGTCGTCGGTCTGACGGCCGAACGTGAGCACGCCGTAATCGCGGCTCGACAAACCAACATATGCCTGGCGATTGAAGATACGGTTGCTCGATGTGTACTGGCCGTCGTTCAGATTGAAGCCGCTTTCCAGATTGAAGATGGCTTTCAATCCGGCGCCCAGATCTTCCGCGCCGCGCAAGCCCCATCGGCTGTACTGGACCGGGCCGCTCTTCAGTTCCCAGTTGCTGTGCCCGCTGCCGGTCGTGTTGATCTGGCTGTTCGAATAGGTGATGCCGGCATCGATGAGACCGTAGAGCGTGACGCTGCTTTGCGCCTGGGCCGTGCCGGCAAGCGTGAGCATCGTCGTCGCGCCGGTTATAAGCAACTTGTTCATTTGCCTGGGCTCCATCGATGTCGGGAAAATACACGCTCCGCTTCACCAACTTTAAGCGACCGAATCGGCAACCTGCAACCTCAAATTTTTGCTCGTGATCGTAAAGCCACGCTGACGCTCAGAAATCGTGGCGCACGGAAAAAGTCATGGCTTTTTCGTGCTCGTGATTCACGCCGAGTTGCGGATTGGCGGAGAAATGCCAGTCGTCGTCAGGCGTGATGTCGTCGCGTGGACGCACCGGAACGGGGACCGAAGTCGGCGAAGGGGGCAGCGGCGAAACCCGGGCGAGTTGACTCAGATCAGGATGCACGTTTCTGTCGTATTTCGACAACGCAACGGCGTCCAGAGCGTCCAGCGTGCCCTTGAAGAGATATCGCGGATGACGAGGCCCGGCGGACGCACGTGCGTCCGCGGTCGAAATGATAGCCGGATAGGGAAAGAAGAGAACGCTCGCCGCCACTCGCTGAATGGGATTCAAACGAGTTTGCTCACTGGCTGACGCAAAGTTGCCGACTAGAAAAGCCACGATGCCGGCGACCCAATATCTTCGGATATGGCGTGTCATCGAATGCCCGCGAAACGCTACGGTGATATGAAAGCCCCGCGTTCTTAAATCATTTTAATTCATTTGACGGCGCATTGTCTGTCAATGACGCCATCGAAGAAATAATGTCTCGCGGATGACACGGAAGCGACGCTTTCGCGAATCGCGCCGGATCATGCAGCGAATCGAAATAACTTCGTCCGATTCGCACGACTCGTTTCACAAGTGCTCGCGCAGCAACTATCTTGAAGAGCGTCCCGCGATCCGCGCACGCGTTTTCCAAAATCACATCGCTCGCGCGCATGAGCGATTGACGATGAACCTTCACTGAAAGGAGCCTTTGTAATGAGCAAGCACTCCAGGAATGGCACGTCGCAATCTTCCGCGCTCGAAGGCGACGAACTTCGCCTCGTCGATGCATGGTGGCGCGCGTGTAACTATCTCTCGGCGGGCATGATCTTTCTCACGGAGAATCCGCTGCTGCGCGAGCCGCTGAAATCCGAGCACGTGAAGCACCGCCTGCTCGGACACTGGGGCGCGAGCCCGGCGCTCTCGTTCGTGTGGGCGCATCTGAATCGCGTCATCAGGCGCGAAGACATCGACGTGATCTTCATGGCCGGGCCCGGTCACGGCGCGCCGGGCGTGCTCGGCCCCGCCTATCTCGAAGGCACGTACGCCGAGGTCTATCCGGACAAGAGCGAAGACGCCGAGGGCATGCAGAAGTTCTTCAAGCAGTTTTCCTTTCCCGGACACATCGGCTCGCATGTGACGCCCGAAACGCCGGGATCGATTCATGAAGGCGGCGAACTGGGCTATAGCCTGTCCCATGCATATGGCGCCGCGCTCGACAACCCCGACCTGATCGTCGCGTGCGTCGTCGGCGACGGTGAAGCGGAAACCGGCCCGCTCGCGACGGCGTGGCATTCGAACAAGTTCATCAATCCCGCGCGCGATGGCGCCGTGCTGCCGATCCTGAACCTGAACGGCTACAAGATCGCCAATCCGACGATCCTCGCGCGCATCAGTCATCAGGAACTGGAGGCACTGTTCGTCGGCTACGGGTACCGGCCGTATTTCGTGGAAGGATCGGACCATGCGGAGATGCACAAGAAGATGGCGGAAACGCTCGATGCCGCCATCGCCGATATCCACGCGATAAGGGAGAAGGCGCGCAAGGATAAGCACGTCGAGCGGCCGCGCTGGCCGATGATCGTCCTGCGCACGCCGAAGGGCTGGACCGGTCCCAAGGAGATCAACGGCCACAAGGTCGAAGGATCGTGGCGCGCGCATCAGGTGCCGTTCTCGGACGTGCATAGCAACCCCGCGAATCTCGCGGTGCTCGAACGCTGGATGCAGAGCTACAAGCCCGAAGAACTGTTCGACGAAACCGGCCGGCTGCGCGAAGAAATCAGGGCGATCGCACCCAAGGGCACGCGGCGCATGAGCGCGAATCCGCATGCGAACGGCGGCGTGCTGCGCAAGGAACTCAAGCTGCCCGATTTCCGCGACTATGCCGTCGATGTCGGACAGGCCGGGAAGATTCTCTATGAGAACACGCGTCCGCTCGGCGCTTTTCTGCGCGACGTCATGCGTTGCAACATGCACACGTTCCGCGTGTTCGGCCCCGACGAAACGGCATCGAACCGCCTTCAGGCAATCTATGAAGTCAGCAAGAAAGTCTGGATGGCCGATCTTCTTCCCGAAGACGAGGACGGCGGCGAGCTGTCGCGCGACGGCCGCGTGATGGAAATGCTTTCGGAGCACACGCTGCTCGGCTGGCTCGAAGGTTATCTGCTTTCAGGGCGGCACGGCTTCTTCCACACGTACGAAGCCTTCGCGCATGTCATCGATTCGATGTTCAACCAGCATGCGAAATGGCTCGATATCTGCAAGAACCATGTGCCGTGGCGCGCATCGGTTTCCTCGGAAACCATCTTGCTGTCATCCACCGTATGGCGGCAGGACCACAACGGCTTCTCGCATCAGGACCCGGGCTTCATCGATCTCGTCACGAACAAGAGTCCTTCCGTCACGCGCGTGTATCTCCCGCCCGATGCGAACACGTTGCTCGTCGTGGCCGATCAATGCCTGCGCTCGACCGATTGCATCAACATCATCGTCGCGGACAAGCAGAAGCATTTGCAGTTCGCGACCATCGACGAAGCGATCGTGCATTGCGCCAAAGGCATCGGCGTGTGGCGGCGCGCGAGCACCGATGAAGGCGAAGAGCCCGACGTCGTCCTTGCTTCCTGCGGCGATGTCGCGACGCAGGAAGCACTGGCCGCAGCCGCGATTCTGCGCGAGCGTCTGCCCGAACTGAAGCTGCGCTTCGTGAACGTGGTCGATCTCTTCAAGATGCAGCCCGACACCGAGCATCCGCACGGATCGAGCCCACGTGAATTCGATAGCCTCTTCACGCTCGACAAGCCCGTGATCTTCAACTTTCACGGTTATCCCTGGCTGATTCACAAGCTCGCGTATCGCTTCCACAATCACGAGAATCTGCACGTGCGCGGCTATAAGGAAAAAGGCAACATCAACACGCCGCTCGAACTCGCGATTCTCAATCAGGTCGATCGCTTCAATCTCGTGATCGACGTGCTCGACCGCGTGCCCCGCTTGCAGGCACGGACCGCGCATTTAAGGGAAGACATGAAGAACGCGATCATCCGTCACCTCGAATACGCGCATACGCACGGCACCGACAAACCGGAAATCGCGGAATGGGTATGGCCGTTCTGATCAGGGCGATTCCTTGAGTACACGGAGTTCCGGCTGCGCGGCGCCGTCCGCCGCATGCCGGGCCTCCGCCTGCGCGCGCTCATCGGGGCGTGCGCGTGCGTCGCGATCCATTGGCGACGCATTAAGCTGCATCTGCGGCAACATCATCTCGATGCCGGCTTCGTCCATCTTGAGTTTGAGCCTCGCGTTGAACGCGCGCGCCACGCTCCATTGCTGTAACGGGCGCGTCTTGATCTGCCCTTTCACCACAATGCAGTTCGCTTCGAAGCGATCGAGGCCGAACACTTCGACCGGCGCGAGTATCTCGTTGCGAAAGCGAAAGTCACTGCTCAGATCGGCGCTGACTTCCACGATCATGCGCGTGATGTCGTCCAGTTTCGAGGAGAACGGCACGCGCACTTCGAACACCGCATTGGCGAAATCGCGCGACAGGTTCTTCACGATCTTGATCTGCGAGAACGGAATGGTGTGAACCGCGCCCTGTCCATCGCGCAGACGGACGGTGCGGATCGTGAGATCCATCACGGTGCCGGCATGTCCGTCGATATCGATCCAGTCGCCGACCGAGATCGTCTCCTCGACGATGATAAAGAGTCCCGTGATCAGATCGGTGACGAGCGACTTCGCCCCGAAACCGACCGCGAGACCGATCACGCCCGCGCCTGCGAGCAGCGGCGTCAGATTGATGCCGAGACTCGCCGCCGCGACGATGGCCGCGAGGCTCGCGACCGTCACGAAGATCGCGTTGCGCACGAGCGGCAGCATCGTGCGGGCGCGCACGCCGGGACTGAGCGCCTTGTTGCGCGAGCTGTTCGGGCCGAGCGCTTCGAGGATGATGGTATCGATGACGATCCAGATGAACCACGCGCCGAACACCGTCGCGACCACTGCGATCAGCGCGTGCCTGAAGCCGGGTGTCATCGCGCTGTGCTTGATGAGCCGCGCGATCGGTCCGCTCCACAGTTCCAGTTCGAAACGCAGATAGGCGAGCCAGATCAGCAGCACGACGAGCGTGCAGCCGAAGTGCAGAAGCCGCGTCAGATGCGGCGCGCGGCGGCGTGCACGCGTGTCGCGCCGGCGCGTCAGATGCAGCAGCAGCGCGGAAGCGAACAGCGTGAGCACGAGCAGCGCCGCGCTCAGCAGCGAAGGCCGCAGCACGTCCCCTTCCGCGCCGCGCCCGTCGATGATCGCGACAACCGACGCCACCGCGATCAGCAGTATCGGGATATGCCATAGCGACGCGAGGATATCGAGCGCTTCCGTCGCGAACTGATGATCGCGCCTGCGCGAATACGGACGATTGCGAATCAGATGCGTGATGGGCCGCCGGTAAGCGAGCGCGAAATAGCCGGAGAGCAACGCCGCGGCGAGACTGGCGAAGATCGACACGATGCCCGCGAGATTCGGACCGAGCTGGCGCGTGACATCGGCGTTGGCGGTGGCATCGCCGAGCGCGCCGCATGCACCGATCGCGAAGAGCGGCCAGGGCGTGCGCGCAAGCAGTTGCTGCACGGCGACGCGGCGATGCGCCGTGCTGAACACCGAGAACACGATCAGGCAGATTGCCGAGAAGATCGAACCCGCGACGATCGCATAAGCGATGACGAGCCCGAGCGTGCGGCCGAGCATGTCGGGCATCGTGCGCACGAAGACCAGCACCGCGATGAATGCGACGAGCCAGGGCCCGGTCTGCCGCACGGCGAAGGCGAGCAGTTGAACCGATGACGGATTCGGCGCCAACGTGACCGCCTTGCCATAGCGCGCGAAAATATGCCGCTGAACGCGGATCAGCACGAACGCGCACAGCCCCCAGACCGCGAGCGTCGCACCCATGCCGGCGACGATGCGGCCGGACGACTCGCCTCTTTCGCCCGTAACGACGGCCTGCAGTTCGCTTGCGGCGGCGGCCGAGCGCGCGCTCCAGACACGCACCGGCGTGAGGCTATCGCCCAGATTCGTTTCGACCGACGCGATGCCCGAAGCGATCGCGCCGAGCAGATCGGCATTGGCGGGCTTGGGTGTGGGCGTGGCCGGAACGGCTTTCTGCGTCGCGTCGCGCAGCACTTTCAGTTGGGCGACGAACGCGCTGCGTTGCGCATCGTTGTCGAGCGTGCCGATGAGACTGTTCAGCGAACGCACCATTTCGGCCTGACTCGCGGGCGACGGCGCGGAAGCGGCAGGCGCTTCGGAGGCCGGAGGCAAGATGAACTTTTGCATCGCGGCGGGAAAAGGCGCGGCCATCACGGACGACACCCACGCCGCACATCCGATGAAGATGCCGAGCGCGATCATCCACGCGCGAGCGTCAGTCAGGACGTGCCCCACTTCGATGCGTCGCCTGAATGCGCCCATGGAGATTCCCTCCAGCGTGACATCCCCGTTTCGCGAGATTGCAAACGAACTCGAAACACCACGAGCGCGGCCTCGCCGGCTCTCGCGCAAAGAGTAGCTTATCGGCCAGATGCGTGCCACCGGCAATGCGGATCGCCGGCGATGAAACGCCGCTTAGTCGGCGGCGCTCAGCACGACACGCCTGAAGAACTGCGCGAGCACGTCCTCGGCGAATTGCGCCGGCACCGATTGCGGGTCGGACGAATAGAAGAACTGCACGCCGTCGCACAGCGCGATGAGGCCGAGCGCCATCTGTTCCGGCGGCATCGTGAGCGGCGTGCCCACGCGCTCGGAGAATGCCCTGATGTAGTCGGTCGTGGTCTGCCGCAGCTCGCGCATCAGCGCATTAAAGCTCGCGCGGAATTTCGCGTCGCGGCTCGCGTGCAGCTTCGCTTCGACCCACAGCAGAAAGCACGCGTTGTTCTGGTAGCACTCGCTGTAATACTGCAGCACGCGCGCTTCCATGTCGGCACGCGAGGCCTGGCCATCTTCGAAGAGTGTGGAGAGGCGCTGCATGATGGTGTCGTGATCGCGCTTGAGCACTTCGAGCAGCAACTCGGCCTTGCTCGAAAAATTCGAATAGAACGCGCCGCGCGTGTAGCCCGCGTCGGCGGCCACATCCTCGACGCTCGATGCGCCGAATCCCTTCTGGGTGAAAACCGCCTGGGCAGCGTCGAGCAGGCGCTGACGCGTCTGGTCACGGCTCTGCTCGCGGGTGAGACGTACAGGTTTCATGCACAAAGTGTAGCATCGCGCGGCTTACAAATCCGGCTTTGCATTCAGATACAAGTGTGTATTAGAATTCATTTCGTATTCGCGTCCGGGTCGTCGAAACCCTTGCCGGACGGGGTTGTCAGGTCGACGCATTGATCTGCCCCGCTTTCGCTCGTTTCTCGAAATTGCCCGCCGGGTCACCTTTTTCCTTGCTTCGCCCATGAGCCGCGCGCAGTCGTTGCGAGGTGCGCGGCACCATGCCCTTGCGGGCGCCGAGGTTCTTGTGAAGCTCTTCCACTCAGCCATGTCGGTCGTGGCGCGCGCGGCATTCGTTCCGATCGTCTGTGTAACGCTCGTCGCCTGCAAGCGGCATGAAGCGCCCGCACCCGCGCCGCGTCCGGTCGTCGCCGTCGCGGCGCAAGCGGACGGACACGCGAGCGCATCCAGCCTGCCCGGACAGATTCAGTCGCGCTATTCGACGCCGCTTTCCTTTCGCATCAACGGCAAGATTCTCGAGCGGCGCGTGCGCCTCGGCGACAGCGTGAAGGCAGGGCAAGTCGTCGCCCGGCTCGATCCCGCCGATGCCGAGAAGAACAACGCGAGCGCCCGCGCGCAACTCGACGCCGCCGAGCATCAGCTCGTCTATGCGAAGCAGCAGCTCGACCGCGATCGCGCGCAGGCCGCGGAAAATCTCATCGCGCCCGCGCAACTCGAACAGACTCAGAACGCTTACGCGTCCGCGCTCGCGCAGCGCAATCAGGCGCAGCAGCAGGCGGGACTTTCCGCCGATCAGTTGCGCTACGCGACACTCGCCGCCGATCACGCGGGCGTCATCACCGCCGAGCAGGCCGACACCGGCCAGAACGTGACTTCGGGCCAGGCCGTCTATACGCTCGCCTGGAGCGGCGATATCGACGTAATCTGCGACGTGCCCGAAGCCGCGCTCGGCGCGTTCGCCGTGGGCAAGGAAGCGAGCGTGAAGCTCGCGGCATTGCCGGGGCGGACCTTCAAGGCGCGCGTGCGCGAGCTCTCGCCCGCCGCCGATACCCAGAGCCGCACCTGGCGCGCGAAGCTCACGCTCGAAGCGCCGACGCCCGACGTGCGCCTCGGCATGACGGCGGACATCGCGTTCGCCGCACCGAATGGCGCGAAGGGCGCGTTCACCATTCCATCGACGGCGCTGTTCCACGACAACGGCCATCCCGCCGTGTGGATCGTCAAGCAGCCGGGCGATGCGCTCGAACTGAGGCGCGTCGAAGTCGCGCGCTACGGCGAGCGCACGGTGACGCTCGCGAGCGGCATCGAAGCGGGCGAGCGCATCGTGTGGCAGGGCGTGCATACGGTGTCCGCGGGCGAAAAAGTGCGCGTCGTCGCGCCGCTGCATCCCGAGGACTTCGCGTCATGAGCGACATTCGCGAAGACGACAACGCGCATCGCCACGAAGAAGGCCGCTTCAATCTCTCGGCATGGGCGTTGCGGCATCGCGCGCTCGTCGTGTTTCTCATCGCGATGTCGACGATCTTCGGCATCCTCGCCTACACGCGGCTCGCGCAATCGGAAGATCCGCCCTTCACCTTCCGCGTGATGGTCATTCGCACGTTCTGGCCGGGCGCGACCGCGCGTCAGGTGCAGGAGGAAGTGACGGACCGCATCGCGCGCAAGCTCCAGGAAACGCCGTACACGGATTTCATGCGCAGCTATTCGCGCCCCGGCGAGTCGCTCATCTTCTTTCAGATGAAGGACTCCGCGCCCGCGAAGGACGTGCCGGAGGAGTGGTATCAGATCCGCAAGAAAGTGGGCGATATCGCCGCGACCTTGCCGCCCGGCGCGCAAGGCCCGTTCTTCAACGATGAATTCGGCGACGTCTACACGAACATCTACGCGCTCGAAGGCGACGGCTTCTCCCCCGCGCAACTGCACGATTACGCCGATGCCTTGCGCACGGTTCTGCTGCGCGTGCCGGGCGTAGCGAAGGTCGATTACTTCGGCGACCAGGAAGAGCGCATCTACGTCGAGATTCCCAATACGACGCTCACGCGCCTGAACATCTCGCCGCAGCAGATCGCGCAGGCCATCGACGGACAGAACGCCGTCTCGACCGCTGGCGTTCTGACGACGCCCAACGATCGCGTGTTCGTGCGCCCGAGCGGGCAATTCACGAGCGTGGACGCGCTCGCCGATACGCTCGTCACCGTGAACGGCCGCTCGTTCCGTCTCGGCGACATCGCGACGATCAAGCGCGGCTACATCGATCCGCCCGCCACGCAGATGCGCTCGGCGGGCACGCCCGTGCTCGGCATCGGCGTCACGATGCAGCCGGGCGAAGACGTCGTGCGTCTCGGCAAGGCGCTCGACGAATCCATGATCAAGCTGCGCGCGCAACTGCCCGCGGGACTGAAGCTCACCGAAGTCTCCAGCATGCCGCATGCGGTCTCGCATTCGGTGGACGACTTTCTCGAAGCAGTCGCCGAAGCGGTCGTCATCGTGCTGATCGTGAGTCTCGTGTCGCTCGGCGTTCGCACCGGCATGGTGGTCGTGATCTCGATTCCCATCGTGCTCGCCGTCACCGCGCTCTTCATGTATCTGTTCGATATCGGCCTGCACAAGGTATCACTCGGCACGCTGATTCTCGCGTTGGGATTGCTCGTCGACGACGCGATCATCGCCGTCGAAATGATGGCCGTGAAGCTCGAACAGGGCTGGAGCCGCGCGCGCGCAGCGGCGTTCGCCTACACGAGCACCGCGTTCCCGATGCTGACCGGCACGCTCGTCACCGTCGCGGGTTTTCTGCCGATCGCGCTCGCGAAATCGAGCACCGGCGAATACACGCGCTCGATCTTCGAAGTGTCGGCGATCGCGCTGATCGCATCGTGGCTCGCGGCGGTCGTGCTGATTCCGTTGCTCGGCTACAAGCTCCTGCCCGAACGGAAAAAAGAAGCGCATCTGCCCGACGATCACGAACACGATATCTACGACACGAAGTTCTACGGACGCCTGCGCCGCTGGGTCGGCTGGTGCGTGAAGCGGCGCTTCGTCGTGCTCGCGATCACGGTCGTGCTCTTCGTCATCGCGATGGCCGGCTTCACCCTCGTGCCGCAACAGTTCTTCCCGAGTTCGGATCGTCCCGAACTGCTGATCGACGTGAGATTGCAGGAAGGCGCATCGTTCGAAGCGACCTTGCGCGAGGCGAAGCGGCTGGAAGAAGCGCTGAAGGGCCGCGACGAAATCGATCATGTCGTGAGCTTCGTCGGCACCGGCGCGCCGCGTTTCTATCTGCCGCTCGATCAGCAGTTGCCGACGCCGAACTTCGCGCAGTTCGTCGTCACCGCGAAGTCGGTCGAAGCGCGCGAAGCGCTGGCGCGCTGGCTCGATCCGATGCTGCGCGAGCGCTTCCCTGCCATACGCACGCGTCTGTCGCGTCTGGAGAACGGGCCGCCTGTCGGTTATCCGGTGCAGTTTCGCGTGAGCGGCGACGATATCGGCACTGTGCGTCACGTCGCCGAGCAGGTTTCCGCCGACATGCGCGCCGACTCGCGCACGACCAACGTGCAGTTCGACTGGGACGAGCCTTCCGAGCGTTCGGTGCGCTTCGAGATCGATCAGCAGAAGGCGCGCGATGCGGGCGTCTCGTCGCAGGATATCGCGAGCTTTCTCGCGATGACGCTGACCGGCACCACGGTCACGCAGTATCGCGAGCGCGACAAGCTCATCAGCGTCGATTTGCGTGCGCCGCGTGCCGAGCGCGTCGATCCCGCGCGGCTCGCGACGCTCGCGATGCCGACGCCGCACGGACCGGTGCCGCTCTCCGCGCTGGGACGCGTCGTCGATACGCTCGAATACGGCGTGATCTGGGAACGCGACCGCCAGCCGACCATCACCGTGCAGTCGGACGTGAAGGGCGACGCGCAAGGCATCGACGTGACCCAGGCCATCGACAAGAAGCTCGACGAGATTCGCCGTGCGTTGCCGGTCGGCTATCGCATCGAAGTGGGCGGCCCGGTCGAGGAAAGCGGCAAGGGCCAGGCGTCGATCAATGCGCAGATTCCGGTGATGGTGATCGTCGTGCTGACGCTTCTGATGATCCAGTTGCAGAGCTTCTCGCGCGTGATGATGGTCGTGCTCACCGCGCCGCTCGGGCTGATCGGCGTGGTCGTGACGCTGCTCGCGTTCGGCAAGCCGTTCGGCTTCGTCGCGATGCTCGGCGTGATCGCGATGTTCGGCATCATCATGCGTAACTCGGTGATTCTCGTCGATCAGATCGAGCAGGACATCGCATCCGGACACAAGCGTTTCGATGCGATCATCGGCGCGACGGTGCGGCGTTTCAGACCCATCACGCTGACGGCCGCGGCCGCCGTGCTCGCGCTGATTCCGCTTCTGCGTAGCAACTTCTTCGGCCCGATGGCGACCGCGCTGATGGGCGGCATCACGAGCGCGACCGTGCTCACCCTCTTCTATCTGCCCGCGCTCTATGCCGCGTGGTTTCGCGTGAAGCTCGACGAACGCGAAGGAGCATCGTCATGAATCGCCCGCTTTTGATGACCGTGGCGTGCCTCGCGCTCGGCGCATGCGCGTTCGGTCCCGATGGCAAGCCGCCCGCGATGCCGCAGCCCGCGCATTACGGCGCGCAGCCGCAGGTGGAAGCGAGCGTCACGGCGGAAGGCGCGTCGCAGCGCTTCGTCGCGGACGCGGCGCCCGTGCCCGAATGGTGGAAGCTGTATCGCTCGGATACGTTGAATGCGCTCGTCGATGAAGGCTTGCGCGCGAGCCCGAATCTCGCGGCGGCGGACAAGAGCCTCGTCGCCGCGCGCGAACAGTTGCGCGCGCAGGTCGGTTCGTCGCTGCTGCCGCAGATCGATGCAGGCGGCCAGGCGACGCGGCAACGCGGCTTAGGCATTCCCCAGGGCGGCCCGCCGACCGTGCTCTACAACCTTTTCGTCGGGCAGATTCAGGCGCAATACACGTTCGATCTCTTCGGCGCGGCGCGTTTTGCGAATGCGGCGCTCGCCGCGCAGGTCGATCAACAGGCCTTTCAGCTCGATGCCGCACGGCGCGCTCTCGCGGCCAACATCGTGACGGGCGCGATCGGCGCGGCGGCATTGCATGCGCAGATCGACGTAACCGAACGCCTCGTCGCGCTCGCCAACGACGACGCGCACGATGCACAGCGCCGCTATGCGCTCGGCTCCCTGTCGCGCGCCGACATGCTCAGCGCGCAGCAGAACGCCGCGTCGCTCGCAGCGCAATTGCCGGGCTTGCGCGCGCAATGGCTCGCGACGCGTCACGCGCTCGCGGTGCTGCTCGGACGCACGCCCGATCAGGCGCCCGACGATCTCGATCTCGCGAGCCTCGCCGTGCCCTCCGATGTGCCGGTCGTCCTGCCATCGGCGTTGTTGCAGACGCGCCCTGACATTCAGGCCGCCGATGCCGCATTGAAGGCGGCCGCCGCGCAGGTCGGCGTCGCGACCGCGCAGTTGTTTCCGAGCCTGTCGATATCCGCTTCGATGGGCAAAGGCGGCTTCGACTGGCCGACCGCGCTGTCGGGCGCGGGCGCGTTGTGGAGCGTGGGCGCATCGCTGTCGCAGCCGATCTTTCACGGCGGCGCGCTGCTCGCGCAACGCCGCGCGGCCATCGCCACGTATGACGCCGCCGTCGCGCAGTACAAGCAGACCGTGCTCTCGGCGTTTCAGAACGTCGCGAATACGCTGGCGTCGCTCGAAACCGATAGCGAAGCGCTCGCCTTCGCCGACAGCGCGAGCAACGCCGCGCGGGATGCATCGGCGGATGCGGCGGCGCGCGTGCGGCGCGGCGCGATCCCGCCGCGCGCCGCCCGCGGCAGCGAACAGCAGTACCTCAACGCGCGTCTCTCGACGATCCACGCGAGCAGCGCGCGCCTGAGCGACACCGCCGCGCTGTTTCAGGCGATGGGCTCGCCCATCGCTTCGGGTTCGAGCGTCGCGCGCGCCGATAGCGAGACGCACAAGTAGCGCCACGTCCATTCGCAACCCAGGGTCATTTCGATATTTGTTGAAATGTCGAAATTCATCGGTTATGGTTGCGGTCATGGACTCGAACCTCGTCGTACGCGCGCTCGGCGCGCTCGCTCATGAATCGCGCCTTGCGATCTTCAGAACCCTGGTGGTCGCCGGACCCGATGGCATCGCCGCCGGCGAAATCGCGCAGCAAGTCGGGCTGGCACCGTCGAGCCTGTCGTTTCATCTCAAGGATCTCTCGCACGCCGGGCTCGTGAGCTCACGGCAAGACGGCCGCTTCGTGTTCTACTCGGCCGACTTCGAGGCCATGACCGGTCTCATCGGCTTTCTGACGGAAAACTGCTGCGCGGGCGCGCCGTGCGCGGCGAGCAGCCGGTCTGACTGCAAATGAGCACGACGAACGCGGCGCGCAACGAGGCTACGCCAGCCATCGGTTTCTTCGAGCGTTACCTGACGGTCTGGGTGATGCTGTGCATCGTGACCGGCATCGGTCTGGGGCAGGTCTTTGCCCCGCTCTTTCACGCGATCGGCCGCATGGAGATCGCGCACGTCAACCTGCCCGTGGGCGCGCTGATCTGGGTGATGATCATTCCGATGCTCATCCGGATAGATTTCTCCGCGCTCGCGCAGGTCGGTCGTCACTGGCGCGGCATCGGCGTGACCTTGTTCGTGAACTGGCTCGTCAAGCCGTTTTCGATGGCCCTGCTCGGCTGGATCTTCGTGCGCCACGCATTCGCTGGCTGGCTGCCTGCCGATCAGCTCGACAGCTATATCGCGGGTCTGATTCTGCTCGCGGCCGCGCCCTGCACGGCGATGGTCTTCGTGTGGTCGCAACTGTGCAAAGGCGATCCGTACTTCACGCTCTCGCAGGTCGCGCTCAACGACGCAATCATGATCGTCGCGTTCGCTCCGCTGGTGGCGCTGCTGCTCGGGCTATCGTCGATCTCGGTGCCGTGGGCGACGCTGCTCGTGTCGGTCGGGCTATACATCATCGTTCCCGTCATGCTCGCCCAATGGCTGCGCAGGCAACTGATGGCGCGCGGTGAAGCCTTTTTCAAATACACGCTCGCCCGTCTGGGTCCGTGGTCGACCGCCGCGCTGCTCGCGACGCTCGTGCTGCTGTTCGGCTTTCAGGGCGAAGCGATCGTGCGCGAGCCGCTCGTCATTGCGATGCTCGCGGTGCCGATCCTGATCCAGGTGTTCTTCAATTCGGGCCTTGCGTACTTGCTCAATCGCCGTCTGGGCGTCGCGCATTGCGTCGCCGGTCCGTCGAGCCTGATCGGGGCGAGCAATTTCTTCGAGCTTGCCGTCGCCACCGCGATCAGCCTGTTCGGCTTTCATTCGGGCGCGGCGCTCGCGACGGTCGTCGGCGTGCTCATCGAAGTGCCGGTCATGCTGCTGGTGGTCGGCGTCGTCAATCGCTCGCAACGCTGGTATCAATCCGCCTGACCGTTCACCACACACATGCTTCCGAATCTCCCCAACTTGAGCGCCGGGCACATCGACATTCCCGGCAGCGACAAGCTCCAGCCGCGTTCGCTTTGCGCGCATGCCCCGCGAATCCTGTTGTTATACGGCTCGTTGCGCCCGACTTCCTATAGCCGCTTTCTGACGCTGGAAGCCGAGCGGCTGCTGCAATTGTTCGGCGCCGAAACACGCGTGTTCGATCCACACGGCCTGCCCGTGGTCGACAGCGTGCCCGCCGAGCATCCGAAAGTGGCCGAACTGCGCGCGCTCTCGGAGTGGTCGGAGGGACAGGTCTGGTGCAGCCCCGAGCGTCACGGCACGCTCACGTCCGTGTTCAAGAACCAGATCGACTGGCTGCCGCTCGAATCCGCCGGTGTCCGTCCGACGCAGGGCCGCACGCTCGCGGTCATGCAGGTGTGCGGCGGATCGCAGTCCTTCAACGCCGTGAATGCGCTTCGCCTGCTCGGCCGCTGGATGCGCATGGTGACGATCCCCAACCAGTCGTCTGTCGCCAAAGCCTGGCAGGAGTTCGACGAGAACGGCCGGATGAAACCCTCGCCCTATTACGACCGGGTCGTCGATGTGATGGAAGAACTCGTCAAATTCACGCTGCTCGTGCGCGATCGGTCCGACTACCTCACGAGCCGCTACAGCGAGCGCAAGGAAGCGCGGCCGGAACAGGCGAGTGCGCTGGCCGCGGCCGCCATGAATCACGAAGCCAGCGCCGATGAGGACACCGACGAGAGCGAGGCGCAGTGATCGAATGACCGGTCGCGGTCATCGCGATGTTCACGCGCTCAGTCGGGAAGACGCTGCAGCGTTTGCTCGGGCGCGGTTGACGGCTCCGCGACGCGAGCCTGCGCGAGCACGCGATAGGTGAGCGTCGCGCCCGTCATCGCAAGCGCGGTTGGAATCAGGAAGTCGTGATTGAATCGCGTGAATTCGATCATCAACACGAGCGCGGTCAACGGCATCTGCATCGACGCGCCCAGAAACGCCGCCGCGCCGACGACCGCGAACGCACCCGGCGGCGTGCCCGGCCAGAAGCCGTTCCACACGCTGCCGAGCACGACGCCGAGCAATGCGCCGTTCGCGAGGCCCGGCGTGAGCAGGCCGCCTTGCGCGCCGGCGCGCAACGAAGTCACGACGATCGTCACTCTCAGCACCAGCAGCACGCTGGCGAGCGCGAAGTTCACGGAATCGTCGAACGAAAGACCTGCGGGGCCTTTGCCGTTGCCCGCGAGTTGCGGGAAATAGATGACGAGCACGCCGATCATCGCGAAGTTCAGGATCGACAAGAGCGGCAGCATGCGCCCGCGCGGCGCCTTCTTGCGCGCGGCGCTCGTGAGCTTCACGAAGAGCCGCGCGGCCGCGCCGAAGACAGGCCCCATCACGATGGCCCACACTATGAGTTGCGCGTTGAGCGTGAAGGCGGGCAGGCGATACTGCTGCGCGTCGCCGAGTCCGATCCACGCGACAATCGCGCCGATCGCCGAGGTGGCGAAGGCCGCCGCGATGATCGTCGCATCGAACGTGCACAGCAGCACTTCGAGCACGAAGACCGCGCCGCCGAGCGGCACGTTATAGACCGCGGCAAGCCCCGCGCCCGCGCCGCACGCGACCATGACGCGCGCTTGCGCCGGCGTGAGGCCCGCATAGTGCGCGAGCCATCCCGCCCACAATGAACCGATCTCGCGCGGCGCGACTTCGCGTCCGAGCGGCGAACCCATCGCCACGGTGACGATCTGCAGGAGCGTATGCGCGAGCGTGGTGCCGGGCGGCATGCGGGGATCGTCGGCATCGATGGCCCTGCGGATGCTGACGAGCGGCTTGCCGAAGCGATACACGCACCACCAGCCGGCGCCCGCGATCACGCCGCACAGCGCCAGCACGATGAAGCGGCGCTCCGGCGGCGCGGCCGAGATGCCGATGAGGAAGCTTTCGCCGCCGGTCAGCTCATCGAGGCTATAGCCGAACGCGACGTGCTGGATCGCGTGAAGCAGGAGCGCCAGCGACATGCCGCCGAGCCCCGCGCCCAGACCGACGAGCGCGGTGACGACGATGAGCTTCACGGCTGGTGTCGATGACGGCATCGCGCTCACCTTGACGGTAAAGGCATAGCGTAGCGCGGGGCAAACGCGCGCATCTTCGCGGGATGGATCGAATTATAGATACGCACGGAGGTGTTTCGCATCCCGCCGCTATAGTCAGACCGAAGCCCGCGTCAGTTCTTGTCCGCCACGACCTGATCGAACGTGCCGCCATCGGCGAAATGCGTCTGCTGCGCCTTTTGCCAGCTTCCGAACATCTGCTCGACCGTGAAGGTCTTGAGCGGCCTGAACTCGCCCGCATGCTTCGCGAGCACGTCCGCGTTGCGCGGCCGCAGATGATGCTGCGCGATGATCTCCTGCGCCGCGGGCGTGTACAGGAAGTCGAGGTACGCCTGGGCTTCCTTGCGCGTGCCGCGCTTGTCCACCACCTTGTCGACGATCGATACCGGCGGCTCCGCGAGCAGACTCACCGACGGGTACACCGCCTCGAAATCCTTCGCGCCCGGACCCGCGCTCATCAGGCCGACTTCGTTCTCGAACGTGACGAGCACATCGCCGATGCCGCGCTGCGTGAACGTCGTCGTCGCGCCGCGACCGCCCGTATCGAGCACGGGCACGTTTTTGAAGATGGCTTTCTCGAAGTCCTGCACCTGCGCGTCGGATGCGCCCTGCTGCTTCTTGTAGCCCCACGCCGCGAGATACGCGTAGCGCCCGTTGCCCGATGTCTTCGGATTCGCGATCACCGCCTGCACGCCGGGCCGCGCCAGATCGCTCCAGTCCTTGATGTTCTTCGGATTGCCCTTGTGGACGAGAAAAACCATCGTCGTCGTATAGGGCGCGCTGGCATCGGGCAGACGGTTGCGCCAGTTGGCGGGCACGAGCTGGCCGCGCTCGGCGAGCAGGTCGATGTCGTTGGGCTGATTCATCGTCACGACATCGGCCTGCAGCCCCTGCGTCACCGACAACGCCTGCGCGCTCGATGCGCCATGCGACTGCCGCACCGATACCGTCTCGCCGGTCTTCTTCTTGTAGTCCGCGACGAAGGCCGCGTCGATGTCCTTGTAGAGCTCGCGCGTCACGTCGTAGGACACGTTGAGCAGCGTCGTGTCCGCCTGCGCGACGCTTGCCGCGATGCCGAGCGCAACGGTGATGACCAGCTTGTTATAGACCGCCATTTTTTCTCCAGAGACAGGGTTCGAACCACGCCAACGAACAAAGGCCGCCCGAAGGCGGCCATGCATCCTACACACATCCTCGCGCCGCGGTATCAGCCGTACGCGCGCGCTTCCTCTTCTTCGTATTCGGGCGATGCACGCCGCGCGAGCGTTTCGACGAAATGCTTCGCGAGCGGCCACGGCCCGAATCCCGCCGATGTATTGATATGCCCCGCATCGCCGAGATTCACGAACGCGCTGTTCCAGCGCTGCGCGAGCGCGCGCGCATCGTCGAGCGGCATCCACGGATCGGTCTCGCTGCCGACGACGAGCGACAGCGTGTCGAGTGCGCGCGCGGTGAACGCGCCCGCGAAACGGAACTTCGCCGGGCTCGCGGGCGCGACGAACAGCACGCCCTTCACATTTGCGGCATGCGCCTGAAACGCGCCCGCGTGCGACAGCGCATGCGCCGTCGCGAGACATCCGAAGCTATGCGCCGCGATGACGACAGGACCGTCGATGCACGCGAGCAGGTCGCGAACGGCGTCGCTCCAGATGGCGAGATTCGGCGTATTCCAGTCGCGCTGCTCGACGCGCCGCGCGCCGGGCGTCTCGCGCTCGAGCCAGCTCTGCCAGTGCGCATCCTCGCTGCCGTGCAATCCGGGCACGGTCACGAGCGTGACCGGCAAGCTCGACGTTCCTGCGTCCCGCGCGCTGCGCTCATTCATCTTCGGTCCTCGCTCGACTCGAACTAACCAGGCTCCATTCTCTGGCAGCGCGCGGATGCGGCTAACCAATATTTCGTCATTTGTTTATGGCGATGCAGCCGGAACCCGCCGCTATAATCGCAACTCGCAGCAGCCGCCTCCTGCCTTCCATCGCTCATGTCCACCCGTCGCCCTTCCATCTCGCCCGAATCGCACGTTCCGCTCTACACGCAGATCAAGGACGTGCTGCGCACCGGCATTCTCGATGGCCGCTATCCGCCGATGAGCCGCATGCCCTCGGAAAGCGAGCTGATGACGATGTTCGACGTGAGCCGCATCACGATCCGTCAGGCGCTCGGCGATCTGCAAAAGGAAGGGCTGATCTTCAAGGTGCACGGCAAAGGCTCGTTCGTGTCGCAGCCGAAGACGTTCCAGAACGTGACATCGTTGCAGGGATTCGCGGAGGCGATGTCGGAGAGCGGACACGAGATCATCAACCGCGTCGTGCAACTGCGTTTCGTGCCCGCGCCCGCGGAGGTCGCGGCGCAACTCGGTCTCGCCGAAGGCAGCGGCGTCGCGGAGATTCATCGCGTGCGTCTGCTCAATCGCTCGCCCGTTTCGTACGAAGTCACGTTTCTGCCCGAAGCCCTCGGCAAACGCCTGAAACGCACGGAACTCGCGACGCGCGATATCTTCCTGATGCTGGAAAACGACTGCGCCGTGCCGCTCGGTCACGCCGATCTCGCAATCGATGCAATAGCAGCCGCGCCGGATATCGCGGATGCGCTCGACGTGAAGAAAGGCGCGCCGCTCCTGCGTATCGAACGCCTCACGCACGATGCCGACGGCGAGCCCGTCGACTTCGAATACCTCTATTTCCGCGGCGATACGTTTCAATACCGGCTGCGCATCGATCGCGAACGGTCGGCCGCAGGCGCACCGCGCGTTATTCGAAACAGGCAGAAGCAAAGCAAAAACAATTGATTCCCACGCCGTTCACGTGCTTCTAGAATCTGGTCCTAACTTGTCATAACAAGTAACGATTCCAGATCATGCAAACCCACGAACTCGAATACGACATCGTCGTCGTTGGCGGCGGCACGGCCGGCCCGATGGCCGCCATCAAGGCGAAGCAGCGCGACCCGAGCCTGCGCGTGCTGCTCATCGACAAGGCGCACGTGAAGCGCAGCGGCGCGATCTCGATGGGCATGGACGGTCTGAACAACGCCATCATTCCCGGCCACGCGACGCCCGAGCAGTACACGAAGGAAATCACCGTCGCGAACGACGGCATCGTCAATCAGGCCACGATCTACGCCTATGCGCGCCACAGCTTCACGACGATCGAGGAACTCGACCGCTGGGGCGTGAAGTTCGAAAAGGATCACACCGGCGACTATGCCGTGCGCAAGGTGCATCACATGGGCGCTTACGTGCTGCCGATGCCCGAAGGCCACGATGTCAAGAAGGTGCTCTACCGCCAGTTGAAACGTGCGCGTGTGGAGATCACGAATCGTATCGTCGCGACGCGCCTGCTGAACGGCCCGAACGCCGAGATTGCGGGCGTGATGGGCTTCGATTGCCGCAGCGCCGATTTCTACGTGATTCGCGCGAAAGCCGTGATTCTCTGCTGCGGCGCGGCCGGACGACTGGGGCTGCCCGCATCGGGCTACCTGATGGGCACCTACGAGAACCCGACCAATGCCGGCGACGGCTACGCGATGGCGTATCACGCGGGCGCGGAACTCGCGAATCTCGAATGCTTCCAGATCAATCCGCTCATCAAGGATTACAACGGCCCGGCGTGCGCGTACGTGACCGGCCCGCTCGGCGGCTATACGGCGAATGGCAAGGGCGAGCGCTTCATCGAATGTGATTACTGGAGCGGGCAGATGATGTGGGAGTTTTATCAGGAACTCCAGAGCGGCAACGCCCCGGTGTTCCTGAAGCTCGATCATCTCGCGGAAGAAACGATTCAGACGATCGAGACGATCCTGCACACCAACGAGCGGCCGAGCCGTGGACGCTTTCACGCGCGACGCGGCAACGACTATCGCACGCGCATGATCGAGATGCATATCTCGGAGATCGGCCTTTGCAGCGGGCACAGCGCATCGGGCGTATGGGTCGACGAGCACGCGCGCACCTCCGTGCAAGGACTTTACGCCGCGGGCGACATGGCCGCCGTGCCGCACAACTACATGCTCGGCGCGTTCACCTACGGCTGGTTCGCGGGTGAAGACGCGGCCGCGCATGTCGCGGGCCGCGCATTGCCGGCGCTCGATGCATCGCAGATCGAGCGCGAACGCGATCGCATATTCGCGCCGCTGTCGCGCACGCATGGCCTGCCGCCATCGCAGGTCGAGTACAAGCTGCGCCGATTCGTCAACGACTATCTGCAGCCGCCGAAGGTCACGCGGCGCATGGAAATCGGCCTGCAACGTTTCGCCGAAATCCGCGAGGACGTGGAGCAGCTCGCCGCCGCCGATCCGCATGAACTGATGCGCGCCGCCGAAGTCGCCGCGATTCTCGATTGCGCCGAAATGGCCGCGCGCGCATCGCTCTTTCGCACCGAGAGCCGTTGGGGTCTTTATCACCATCGCGTCGATTATCCCGAGCGCAACGATGCCGAATGGTTCTGTCACGCGCATCTGAAGAAGGATGCAACGGGGCGCATGACGTCGTTCAAGAAACCCGTGGAGCCGTATGTGGTTCCCGTCGACGAGTCCGAGCGCGGCGCGTATTCGCGTCTGCGTGTGGCTCGCACGTCGCAGCCGGTCGCTGCATAGGAGAGAGAACATGGCCCTCGTGCCCCGCGAAGCGCGTATGCGCTCGAGCCTTCCCGTGATGATCGACGAAGACAAGTGCATCGCCGACAAGGGCTGCACGGTCTGCATCGACGTCTGTCCGATGGACCTGCTCGCGATCGATCCCGAAACGGGCAAGGCATTCATGAAGTTCGACGAATGCTGGTACTGCATGCCCTGCGAGCGCGATTGTCCGACCAATGCCGTGCATGTCGACATTCCGTATCTTCTTCGATGACGAGAGTTGCCTCATGACGGTTACCAACACCCTCTTCGATCGCCTCGCGCATGACGACGCCGCCGTGCGCCGTCTCGCCGTGATCGAAGCCGCCGATCTCGAAGACGAAACGTGGCTGCCCGCTCTCGCCCATGCCTTGCGTCACGATGCGAATGCCGAAGTGCGTCGCACGGCCGCGCAACGTCTCGGCGCATGGGATACGAACGAAGCCGTCGATGCGCTGTGCGCCGCGCTCACCGATAGCGACGCGGGCACGCGCGACGCCGCCGCCGAAAGCCTCACCGCGCTGAAGGATCCCGCTGTGGGCGAACGCCTGCTGCCGCATCTCGCCGATACCGATGCCGATGCGCTCACGCGCGCGGCGCTGCTGCGCGCGCTGCGCGAATTGCGCTTGCCGGAAGCGGCCGCGCCTGCATTGACGGCGTTATCGGATGCGTCGCCGCTCGTGAGGCGTGAAGCTGTCGGCGTCCTCGGATGGCTGCGTCATACGCATGCGCTGGAGCGATTGACCCAGCTCGCTCACAACGATACATCCGCCGATGTGCGGCACGCCGCCGTCGGCGCACTCGGATTCGCCACGGACGATAGCGTGCTCGCCACGCTGACGCATGCGCTGTCGGATGAAGCATGGCGCGTGCGGGAAGAAGCCGCCGCGACGCTCGGCAAGCTGCGTCTCGTTGCCGCCCGCGATGCGCTCGAACGCGCGCTCGCCGACGAATACTGGCAGGTCACGCTACAAGCCGCGCGCACGCTCGGACGTTTGCGCGACGTCGCGAGCACGCACGCGGTATCGGCGTTGCTGACTTTCCCGATCAGCAACGTGCGCAAGGAAGCCGCGCTCGCGCTCGGCGAACTCGGCGATGCGGATGCGCTTGCCGTCCTCGAAGCTGCGCTCGGTGATGGCGATCCGGAAGTGCGCAAGGCCGTGCGTATCGCGATTGCGCAGATCGGCGAGCGGATCGCCTCACATCGCGTCAGTGGCTGATCATCCACGGACGCCCGGCCCCGCATCAGGGTAAACATCCATCACAAAAGCATTTCCAAATAGTTGGTGTACGGAGTATATTTCTCATCACACACAGACGTGCTGAGGAATGGAGGAAGACACCATGCAATTTCATCTGAACGGTTTCCGCGTCGGCGATCCCACGATCGAACCGGCGGCCGAGGGCGCACCGCGCGTCGAGATGCCCGAGACAGTCGACGTGCTCATCGTCGGAAGCGGTCCCGCGGGACTCGTGCTGGCGGCGCAACTGTCGCAATTTCCGTCGATCAGAACGCGTATCGTCGAACGTCGCGGCGGTCCGTTGCTGATGGGACAGGCGGATGGCGTCGCGTGCCGCACCGTCGAGATGTTCAATGCATTCGGACTCAGCGATCGCCTTTTGCGCGAGGCCTATTGGGTCAACGAAACAGTCTTCTGGAGGCCCGACGCGCATGATCGCGATGCAATCAAGCGTACCGGTCGTGTTCAGGATACCGAAACAGGCATGTCCGAGTTTCCGCATGTGATCGTCAATCAGGCGCGCGTCCAGGACTATCTCCTCGATGTGATGCGTCGCTCGCCCGAGAGAATCGAGCCGGATTACGATCTCGAAGCCATCGACATTCAACGCGACGATGCCCACGAATTTCCGGTGCGCGTCACGTTGCGCCGCACCGATGCAGCGCGGCTCGGCGAGCAGGTGACGGTGCGTGCGCGTTATGTCGTCGGTTGCGATGGCGCCCGCAGCGCCGTGCGCACGGCCATCGGACAAACGCTGCGCGGCGATGCGGCCAACCATGCGTGGGGCGTGATGGATGCGCTCGCCGTCACCGACTTCCCGGACATCCGGCTGAAGGCGGCGATCCAGTCCGCGAGCAAGGGCAATCTGCTCATCATTCCGCGCGAAGGCGGCTATCTGGTTCGCTTCTATGTCGATCTCGGCGAGGTCACGCCGGAGAACCGTGACGGCATCAAGCAGATTTCCGTCGATCGCATCATCGAAACGGCGCGGCACATCCTGCATCCGTATTCGCTCGACGTGAAAGAAGTCGCGTGGTTCTCGGTCTACGAAGTGGGCCAGCGTCTGACCGACCGCTTCGACGATGCGCTCATCGCCGATGGAGCAACTCGCGATCCGCGCGTGTTCATTGCCGGCGACGCCTGCCACACGCATAGCGCGAAAGCCGGCCAGGGCATGAACGTATCGATGCAGGACGGCTTCAATCTCGGCTGGAAACTCGGCGCGGTCTTGCAGGGGCGCAGTGACGCGGACCTGTTGCGCACGTATTCGGATGAACGTCAGCCCATCGCGAAAGCATTGATCGATTTCGACAAGGAATGGTCCGCGATGATGGCCGCGCCGCCGAAGGATCCGAATCGGCCGGAAGCGGGCGGCGTCGATCCCGCTGAGCTTCAGGCGTATTTCGTACGTGCGGGCCGATACACGGCTGGCCTCGCGACGCATTACCGGCCCGGCGTGCTGACGGGCGAAACGACGCATCAGGCGCTCGCCGAAGGCTTCGTGATCGGGACGCGCTTTCACTCGTCGCCGGTGGTTCGTGTCGCCGATGCAAAGCCCGCTCATCTCGGACACGCGGCCCGCGCCGATGGTCGCTGGCGTCTGTACGCGTTCTCGGATGCGAAAGGCACCGCGCTCGATGCGCTCTGCCAACATCTCGCCACGTCGCCCGATTCCGTCTTGCGGCGCGTCACGCCAGAGCATGCCGACATCGACAGCGTGCTCGATTTCCGCGCGGTGCTGCAGCAGCCTCATCGCGATGTGCGTGTCGAAGAGCTGCCTGCGCTTCTGCTTCCGCGCAAGGGACGCTACGGTCTCATTGACTACGAGAAGGCATTTACGAACGACGCAGCGACTGATATCTTCGGCGAGCGCGCCGTCGATCGCGAACGGGGCGCACTCGTGGTGGTCCGTCCGGATCAATACGTCGCCCACGTTCTTCCGCTCGATGCCTACGAGGAACTGGCCGCGTTCTTCCGGCCGATATTCCGCACGCACTAACCCACTCCGACACTGCGAAATTGCCGATCAATAAAAACGAGCCCGAAGTGCGCCCGACATTCACGGGCAGCCTCGTGCGCCGCGCCCAGCAGCGCCACGTGGCGGTGTGGCTCAGCGAAGTCTCCGCCGAAATCACGAGCGTCCAGTACGCGGCGCTCGAAATCCTGCACAGGACGCCCGGCGTCAACCAGCGGCAACTCGGCGATGAACTCGACGTGGACCGTTCGACCATCGCCGATCTGGTCGCGCGGATGGTCCGCAACGGCCTCGTCGAGCGTTCCGACGATCCCGTCGACAAGCGCAGTTATGTGCTCTTTCTCACGGCGGCCGGCAAGAAGCAACTCGCCGCGTTGCGCCCGCGTGTCGAAGAGGTCGAGCGCATCCTCACGACGAGGTTGACCGCGCGGGAAAGCGCGGAGTTGCGGCGGCTGCTTTCAGCCTTACTGCCGCCGCACGAGTGACGCGGGCACTTACTGCGGTCCGCGAGTCCGATTCGGTCTGCCGCCAGCGCCGGGACGCGTTGAATTGTCACGCGGGCCGGATTTGTCGTGAAAATTCGGCCGGCCGGCCGGGCCGTGATCCTCGCAGATCGTCGAGATCGCGTGTTTGAAAAGCACCTGCGATCCACTGGTCGAGTTGAGGTAGACCATGTAGGTATCGAACGACTGAATATGGCCGGTCAGCTTGATTCCGTTGACCAGAAAGATCGCGACGCGTTTGCGCTCTTTCCTGAGTGCGTTCAGAAAATCGCCTTGAATGCCGGGAAGACTATTGGACATTGATGATCCATGTTGAACCGTACAAGGACCGTTGGCCGACGTATTTCTCCGTCAGCGGAGCCTGCGTCCCTGTCCAGTATGTATTTGCTCGATGAGCCATTATCGCCTTTCCGGCGCGGCCGTCACCGAAAAAGAAAAGTCCCGTGGTGCAACGATGTGTTCAACCACGCGAACCACCGACCGCCTGGAAATTTTATTCTCACAATCAGCCATTTTATACGCACTTTTCCCTTAAGCCGCGGCGCTCCGGCGCGGGTCGCTCAGTTTGCGGCGGTCAGTTCATCCGCTCTGGATAAAAACATTTTCAGCACCGGCGATGCATTCGAACGGCTGTAGCCGAGCGCCAGATCGACGGTCGGCGCTTCGCCTTCCAGCGGCCGGCTCACTACCGACCACGGCAGCAGATTGTTCGCGTACTCGGGCATCAGCGAAACCCCGCGCGTCGACGCGACGAGCGACATGGCCATCGCGAGATTGTCGACGCCATGCTCAGGCTTCGGATCGATGCCGTTTTCCCGCAAATATTGCGCGACGACGTCGTGCAGGACACGCGCCTTGTTCGACGCCATGACGAAGGTCTCGCCCCGCAAATCCGATGGCCCTATGGCGCTTTTCGCCGTCAGCCGGTGATCGCTCGGCATCAGCACGACGAGTTTCTCGCGATGGATCACGTGATATTCGAGGTCCAGCCCCGGCTCCCTGCGCACGAACGCAAGGTCGAGCTTGCCGCGCGCCACGGCGTCGGCGAGATCCGGCGAGTAGCCGCTCGATACCGTCACGTCGATGTTCGGCAACTCGTCGCGCAATACCTGCATCGCGCGAGGCAGCCACGTCATTTCCTGCCCGGTCAGAAAGCCGAGTGCGAACACCTGTTTGGCGGGGCTCGCTGCGCGGCGCGCCGCCTCGACGGCCGCGTCGACCTGCGCCAGCGCGAGCCGTGCATGGTCGAGAAACGCCTTGCCGGATGCCGTCAGCTCGACGCCGCGTGCACTGCGGCTGAATAGTTCCGCCCGCACTTCGTCCTCGAGATCGCGAATTTGCCGGCTGAGCGATGGCTGCGACGTGAACAGCCGCTGCTCGGCGGCGACCGTGAGGCTGCCCGTTTCCGCGACGGCAACGAAATAACGCAGATGGCGCAGCTCCATCGTCCCTCCTGTTCTGTCCAATTCGCGGGCCATGCTTTCGAGGCATACCCGCCAGCCTACAAAGTCTTTTTTCTTTGCGCAAGCGAGGGCTAGATTGCTCATCAGCAGTCGCATTCGGCGCTGTCGGTTTCAGCAAGGCGGTTCTTCAGCCATACGCCGAAGTTATCGCCCTCTGTCCCTCATGCAAAGCAAGGAGTCTCGTCATGAATGACCTCAATGGAAAAACCGCGCTCGTCACGGGCGCATCGCGTGGCATCGGCCGCGCCATCGCGCTCGCACTGGGCCGCGCCGGTGCACGCGTGCTCGTGCACTACAGCAGCAACGAGGCGGCCGCCGATTCGACCGTCGCTGAAATCATCGCGAGCGGCGGACACGCGCAGAAAGTCGCCGCCGATCTGCGCAGCGCCGACGGTCCGCATGCGCTCGCCAGCCAGGTGCGCGCTGTGGTCGGCGGACGGCTCGACGTTCTGGTCGCGAACGCGGGCATCGCGAAAGCCGCGAGCCTCGAAGATACGACGGTCGAAGACTTCGACGCGCTCTTCGCCGTCAACGTGCGCGCGCCTTTCTTTCTCGTGCAGCAGCTTCTGCCGATGCTGACCGACGGCAGCAGCGTCGTGCTGCTTTCGTCGCTGGCGGCGCGCGCGTCGGTCGGCGAGCTGGCCGCGTACGCGGCGACGAAGGGCGCGGTCGATACCCTCGTGCGGCACTTCGCGTCCGCGCTCGGCGAGCGTGGCGTGCGGGTGAACGCCGTCGCGCCCGGCGTCGTCGCGACCGACATGTCGAGCTTCGCAAGCACCGACGAAGGCCGCGACTACACGCTGAGCCTTCAGGCGCTGAAGCGTATTGCGCAGCCTGAGGACATCGCCGGCGCGGTGAGCTTCCTCGCTTCCGACAACGCGCGCTGGATCACGGGCGATACGCTGCGCGTCGACGGCGGATCGAAACTCTAAGTATTATTTGCAATCCGAATCAATTCAGGAGCATCACCATGCCCACCACAACCATCACGAACACGGCGCGAACCGTGAAGATTCCCGGACCCGATCATCCGATCACGATCGAGCGCAATCCTTCGCGCGTCGTGGTTACCATCGCGGGGCGCATCGTCGCCGATACGCGCGATGCGCTGACGCTGCGCGAAGCGCATTACCCGCCTGTGTTCTACATCCCGAGAAAGGATGTCGATATGGCTCAGCTCGAACGCACCGACCACGCGACGTACTGCCCATACAAGGGCGATGCCGCGTACTTCTCGATCGCCTCGGGAGGGGAGCGCGCGGTCAATGCGGTCTGGACTTACGAAGCGCCCTATCCCGCGGTCGAGCCGATCCGCGAGCACCTCGCGTTCTACACCGATCGCGTCGATTCGATCGAAGAACATGCATAAGGAACCGGCATGAACGACCAGAAAGTGGTACTCGTCACAGGCGCGTTGAGTGGCATCGGACGCGCGAGCGCGCTCGCCTTCGCGCGCTCGAACGCCAGCGTCGTGATTTCAGGCCGGCGCGTGGACGAAGGTCACGCGCTCGCCGACGCGCTGCGTTCGCTCGGCGCGCAAGCGGAGTTCATCGAGGCCGATGTGCGCGTCGAAGAGGACGTGCAGGCGCTCGTCGATTATGCGGTCGCGCGCTTCGGAAGGCTGGATATCGCGGTGAACGCGGCGGGCATCGAAGGCGAGTCGATGCCCATAGTCGAGCAGACGGCCGCGCGCTACGCAGCCGTGTTCGAGACGAACGTGCTCGGCACCTTGCTCGCGATGAAGCATGAGTTGCGCGTGATGTCGGCGCAACGCGGCGGCAGCATCGTCAACGTGTCCTCGACGATGGGCGCGCGCGGCGCGGCGGGCGCATCGCTTTATGTCGCGAGCAAGCACGCAGTCGAAGGGTTGACGAAGTCCGGAGCGCTGGAAGCCGCCGCTTTCGGCGTGCGCGTCAATGCCGTCGCGCCCGGACCCGTGCAAACGCCGATGCTCGACCGGCTCACACAGACACCGGAGCGCAAGGCCGCGTTTCTCGACACGGTGCCGCTCAGGCGGGCGGGCACCCCGGACGAAATCGCCGATGCGATCGTGTACGTGGCGTCGGCCAGTTTCATGACGGGGGAAGTGCTGCGCGTGAACGGTGGCCGAACGGCGGCATGACGCGTCTTCTCAAGAAACCCAACTGGCGGAAGGCAGCCGGAGTCGAACCGACCAGAGAGTGTCTGACACCCCCTACCGGGTTTGAAGCCCGGCCGCACCACCGGATACGGATGCCTTCCCTGACCCACGGCGAGAATCCGTCCGGGCGTCCGATTATAACGGCGCGTCGTCACCGGCCGCTATCGTCGGGATGCGGGTGCGCACGCGGCTGTCTCCGCCGCATCAATCGATAAATGCAATACAGCAACGCCGCCGCCACGAGCACATCCACGACCGTCGCGCCATGCGATTCGAGCGCGAGCACGGCGAGATGCAATTGATGCTCGAAAAGCGCGCCGCCCAGCAGCCAGAACGACGCCCACGCGACAATTCCCGCCGTATCCCAGAAGAAGAACGCGAGCACCGCGATCTGCGTCGTGCCCATCAGCGGCGGCGTGACGAGCCCGAGTCCCGGCACGAACTTCGATACCGCGACGATCGGCGCGCCGTGCCGTTCGAACAACTCGCCCGTCGTGCGCATGCCGCTATCGACCGCATACGATCGTCTCGACAGCGCCGCGACGAGCCGCCGCCCGTAGATGCGCCCCGCCGAGAACCACACGCTGTCGCCGAGCAGCGCGCCGCACAGCGCGGCGAACAGCACGTGCGCGAAGGACAATCGTCCGCTCGCCACGGCCGAGCCCGCGAACACGAGCAACGGCGCGGACGGCAGCGGCACGCCAAGACGCGTCAAGAGGACATTCGCGAACACGGCCGCGCTGCCCCATTGCACGATCGCCGACGGCGGAATCTGGATCAATCGGCACCTCTCGATGACCTGCGACGCATCAATCGAAACCTCATTCGGACCTCGACTCGACGAGCATCACCGGCACGCTTCCACATCCCGCACTGCTCGCAATTTCGATGCCGCGCCAGGGCGATGCCTCGCCCTGATCGAAGGCCATCGGATCGACGCGCCGGTCCGGTCTCAGCACGTTGAACGGCCACGACGGACGCCGCAGGCGCTCGTGCACGACCGAACCGAGCCAGATCGGCGCAGGCGGCGCGCCCGTGCCCTGGCGCACTTCGTAATGCGTCGGCCAGAAGCGCAGCACATCGCGCTCGTCCGCGCCACGAGACGAGCGCGCGAACACGAGCTTAGACGGCTCGCCGTTATTCAGGCGCGGCAACGCGGGCAATTCGATCGCGGGCGCATTCGGCAACACCACCGACATCACGCTCTTCAAGCTTACATGCGATACCTCCGTCCAGCCGCGCGACATCAACTGCGCGCGAATCTGCTCGGGCGTCGCCGCCCATTGCACGGTGATCGGCTCGCGGCGATCACCCTCCATGTTCGCCCGATAGCACGAAAACGTTCGCCACACCGTATCGGTCCATTGAATCGGCGTGATGACGACGGTCGAAGGCGCCGCGCTGTGCGCCTCCGTGTCGTCGCTCAGTTGCAGCGCGACGCTCGCAGAGATCACGGCCAGCACGGCGATCGGCATCAGGGGCCGCGGCTTCGGCTTGCCGGGGTTGCGCCATACGGCCGTGAGCGCGATCAGAAACACCCATGCGGCCGCGAGCGCCGCGCTGCCGAGCGCATCGGAGATGGTGAAGCGGCCGAAATACAGCCCCGCGAGGCCGACCGCCGTGACGATGGCCGACGTCGCCGTCGCGATGAACACGCCCGTCAGCAGGCCCACGCGCCGCAGCAGCAAAAACGCGAGAAAGCCGTAGATCACGACAGTCGCCGCCACATGGCTGCTCGGGAAGCTGTGCTCCGTCGGCGCGAAGGAAACCGGCACCGGTTCGTGCGCGGTGAAGCGGATCGCCGCGACGAGCAACTGCGAAAACGCCACCGCCACGACCCAGTATGCGACCGTGCGCCAGCGCCGCTCGAAGCTCATCCACACGATGACCATCGCGCCGAGCGCGAGCAGCGTTTGCGTGCTGCCGAGGGTCGCCGCGCCGTCGAGGATCGAGTCGGCCCAGGTCGAGCGGAACGATTGCAGCAGCCGATAGATCGACACATCGACCTGCACGATCGATGCGCCGCGCGCGACATTCGCGAGCACCGAGAAAAAGAGGATCGCGGAGGCGAGCAGCAGCACCGAGATCGTCACGATGAGGCCGGTCGCCGGATTGCCCGGATCGAGCGCGCGCGACACGAGCCGCGCCGGCAGGCCGTCGCCCGTCTGCGACCACGCGAGCAGCGCCTCGCGCGACGCGATGGTCCAGCGCATCGCGTGCGACACGATCAGCCGCGTGAGATTGAACACGATCCAGCAGAGCGCGGTGACGATGATCAGGATCACGACGAGCCGGATCGACACCGCGCCCGCCAATTCGATCGACGCGCCGAACACGACGCCCGGCAGGATATGCGTCGGCGCCCAGATGAGCGCGCTCAGAATGTTGACGACGAGGAACCGCGCGGGCGTCATGCCCGCCACGCCCGCGACGACGGGCACGACGGCGCGCATCGGCGCGACGAAGCGCGCGAGCACGACGCTCTTCGCGCCGTGCGCATCGAAATATTTTTTGCCGGCGACGAGCGCGCCCGGATGCGCGCGAAACGGCCACATCTGCGCGATCCTGTCCGCATAGTGCTGGCCGAACCAGAAACTCGCGGCGTCGCCGGCGATGGCGCCCGCGATCGCGCAGACGAATACCCAGCCGAGATTCAGCGCGCCCGCGCCGACAAGCGCACCGGCGATGAACATCGCGGTGCTGCCCGGCACGAAGGTGCCGATGAACGCGACCGATTCGAGAAACGACGCGAGCAGCACCACCGCGAGCGCCCACTCCGGGTGGCCCGACAAGAGGTGCAACAGCTTGAAGTAGGAATGCTCCATCGTGATCCACAGGCGAATGCGCTAATGCGCAATCGTCAGACGGACTCTTGCCAGCGGCTATCGCCGCGCAACAGGTGAAGGTCGCGGTGGAATCGAGTGTACCCAACCCGGTCGAAGAACTCCAAAATCTGTATCGCGCGTTTGCGGCCGAGCGCACTCGCATCGCGGAAAGCGGCCGCGCCGATCGCGCCGCCCTGCGTTTGCGCCTGCTGCGCGACGAGTTCCGCCAGCGCGCCGATCGACGCGCGGCAGTAGAACAGATCGCGCACCACCTGATACACGTCGCCGCGGCGCGCGAGCTTTTTGAGGAGCCTGCGCATCTCGTCCTCGCCGATGCCGTGCGCGCGGGCGAGATCGCGCACCCAGGGCGGCTCGAAGCGCCCTTCTTCGAGCGATGCGAGTACCGCGCGCGCCAGCGCTTCTTCCCGTTCGTCGAGCGTCACCGCGTGCGATGGCAGATGCAGCCACGGCCCGCTTCTCGCGATCGATCCGCTCGCCACCGCATTGTCGACGAGTGCGCGCCACAGCGCATCGGGCGCGAGCGGCGCGGCCATGCGGCGCAGGCGCGCGGTGTCGGGGCCCTGTTCATCGGGAAAGCGTTCGTGGAATGCGGCGAGCGCATCGACGAGGCGCGTTGTCATGGCGTCCCAATGACGCGCTGCAATGTAAAGCGTGTCGTCGTGCGTGGAAACGGCGCGCAGGTCGTCCGGCGATATCGATCGTCCGCGCAGATGCTCGATCAGCGAGCGCGGCAAGCCGTACGGCGCTTCTTCGAAGAGCGCATCGACGCGGCCCGTGTCAAGCATCGCGACGAGCGCATCGAGCCATGCGCGGCGCTGTGGCGTCCGGCGCTTGCGGGCGGGCGCGAACGGATCGAGCACGCGTCCGCCGCCGACCGTCCGGTTCGCCTGCGCATTGCGCACGATGAAGCGGTCGCCGGGCAGCGCGCAAACGGCTTGATCGAAGACGAGCTGCACGCGCGCGGTGTGCCCCGATGCCAGCGTGTCGGCTTCGAGCAGCGCGACATGCGCGACGCGATGCGTCGTGCCGAGATGCACATGCAAGGGCGCCCAATGCGTGAGCGTGAGCTGCGCGTCCGCGAGCAATTTCAGTTCGACATCGAGCCGTTCGGATGCACGCGCGAGCCGCGTATCGACGATCCAGTCGCCACGCGCGAGCGCATCCTTGTCGATGCCCGCGAGATTGAGCGCGCAGCGCTCGCCCGCTCCCCCCGTCTGCGCCGCGCGGTTCTGCGCGTGAATGCTGCGCACGCGCACGGGCGCACCGGACGGTTCGCGCGGCGCGAGCGCCAGCACGTCGCCGATGTTCACGCGGCCCGCGAAGACCGTGCCCGTCGCGATCGTGCCTTGTCCCGTCAACGTGAACACGCGATCGACCGCGAGCCGGAAAAAGCCGTCGTCGCGACGCGTTTGCCAGTGCGCGGCGGCATCGCGAAGATGCGCGTCCAGTGCGGCGACGCCTGCATCGTCGGCGCTGGTTGCATCGGTGTCGAACAACGGTGCGCCGCGCAACGGGCCGTCCGCGAGCAGCGCTTCGATTTGTGCATGCACCTCGCGCACGCGCGATGCCTCCACGCGATCGCACTTGGTCACCGCGACCGCGCCGCGCGTCACGCCGAGCAGTTCGAGTATCGCGAGATGCTCGCGTGTTTGCGGCATCACGCCATCGTCGGCGGCGATCACGAGCAAGGCGAAGTCGATGCCGCACGCGCCCGCCGCCATCGTGTGCACGAGCTTCTCGTGTCCGGGCACGTCGATGAAGCCGAGCACGCCGCCGTCGTTCAAAGGCACGTACGCGTAACCCAGCTCGATCGATATCCCGCGCGCCTTCTCTTCCTTCAGCCGATCGGTGTCCACCCCCGACAGCGCGCGCACGAGCGTGGTCTTGCCGTGGTCGATATGCCCCGCCGTGCCGACGATCATTCGCGTGCTTCCAGTTGCGCGACGAACGCGGCTTCATCGGCTTCTTCGAGACAGCGCAGATCGAGCCGCAATGCGCCGTCCGCGATGCGCCCGAGCACCGGCCGCGGCAAGTCGCGCAGCCGCTTCTCGATGCGGTTGAGCGCGCCGCCCGGACGCTTGCCGCTCGCGAGGCGCACCGCGAGCCCGTAGCTCGGCAACACATCGACGGGCAACGCGCCGCTGCCGATCTGGCTGAGCATCGGTTCGGCGCCGACCGTGAACTCGCCGCCGACAAAAGCCTGCAACGCAGGCTCGATGCGCTCGGCCGCGAGCCTCATGGCATCGGCGGGACGCGTGAGAAGACGCAAGGTCGTGAGACGTTCGGCCAGCGTTTCAGGCGCGCGATACAGGCGCAACACCGCTTCGAGCGCCGCGAGCGTCAGCTTGCCGACGCGCAATGCGCGCTTCAGCGGATGCTTCTTGATCTTCGCGATGAGTTCGCGCCGCCCGACGATCAGCCCGGCCTGCGGCCCGCCGAGCAGCTTGTCGCCGCTGAAGGTGACGAGATCCGCGCCCGCCGCGACGGTCTCGCGCACCGTCGCCTCGCGCGGCAAGCCCCATTGCGCGAGATCGACGAGCGTGCCGCTGCCGAGATCCATCGCGACGGGCAACCCGCGCGCTTTCGCGAGCGGCGCGAGTTCCGCGAGCGTCACTTCCTTCGTGAAGCCGCTCACCGCGTAGTTGCTGCAATGGACCTTCATCAGCAGCGCGGTTTTCGCGTTGATCGCTTCGTCGTAGTCTTTCAGATGCGTGCGATTCGTCGTGCCGACCTCGCGCAGCTTCGCGCCCGCGCGGCTCATGATGTCGGGGATGCGAAACGCGCCGCCGATCTCGACGAGCTCGCCGCGCGACACGATCACTTCCTTGCGCGATGCGAGCGCGGACAGCGTGAGCAGCACGGCCGCCGCATTGTTGTTCACGACCGTCGCGGCTTCGGCGCCGGTCAGTTCGCAGATCAGGCCGTTGATGAGATCGTCGCGATCGCCGCGCGCGCCGGTGTCGAGATCGAATTCGAGGTTCGCGGGCCGCGTGAGAATCTCGGCCACCGCCCGCACCGCTTCGTCGGGCAGGAGCGCGCGGCCGAGGTTGGTGTGCAGCACCGTGCCCGTCAGATTGAAGACGCTGCGCACGCTGCTGCGTGCGCGCTTCGCGAGCCGCGCATCGACCGTGCGCGCGAGTTGCGCATCGCTCAGGGCATCGACGGATGCGCGGCCTGCCTGCGCATCGGCGCGCCATGCGTCGAGCGTTTCGCGCAACGCGGCGAGCGTCTGCGTGCGCCCGTATGCGGCGATCACCGCCTCGAATTCCGCGGATGCCAGCACGCGCTCGACCGACGGCACGCGGGCCATCAATGCGCGCAGTTCGCCGCCCTCGCCGCCTTTGACGTCGCTCATCGATCGTCTTCCGAATGTTCGGGCCACAGCCACGGATGCGGCGACGCGCGCCGATAGCCGGCTTCGCCCATCAAGAGGTCGAGCGTGAGGCTCGCGAGATCGTCGGCATAAGGCTCGAAATCATAGGCCTTCTCCTGATAGCCGATCTTGCGATACGTGCCGCATTCGTCGCACGACTCCGCCTTGAGCGGCGCGCCTTTCGCCCTCGCGGACTTCTCGCTTTCGGGTTCGTCGCCCGTGCCCATCACGTGATAGGCGATGCCCTTGGTCGAATCGCAGTTCGTGCACTTGGCGCGGACGACGTGAAGCTCCGTCGCGCAGAGGCCGCATTGCGCGTAGCGATAGCCGTCGTACGCGCCGCCGACGCGCACGATGCTCGCCACCGGCACCGAACCGCAGACGGGACATACGCCGGGCGTGTCGAGATACGGCACGTCGCTCATGTCGATGCGGCTCGCGAGATCGGTCCACACGACTTGCAGCGCGGCCGCGATGAAGGGCGCCGCGGCGGGATCGATCTCGGCGAAGCGCAGCGCGAGGATTGCGTCGGCGTGGCTGTCGAGCGAGGCGGCGTCCAGCGCGCGCAGGCGGCCGACGAGCTGCGTGAGCGCGGGTGTCAGCGCGCCCGCGGCCTCGATGCTGTCGAGCAGCATGAAGAGCACGTCGCGCCACGCGGGATCGCGCGCATCGCTAAGCGCGGGGACGATCGGCATCGAATGACGCTGATTCAGTTCGATCGATGCGCGCGAGGGCATCGGCGCATTGAAGCGCGTGAGCACGCGCTGCTGGGCATCGGCGAGCGCGGCCATCAGGCGCAGATAACCCGCGATGGGATTGCTCGCGTCGGCGAGTTGCAGGAGACGCGCGGCGCGCGCGGCGAATATCGTTGCGCGCTCCGGCATGCGCAAGCGCGGAATCGCCGATGGATCGAGCGATTCGATTCGCGCGGCTTCGACTATGCGTTGGACCACGGAAGGTTTCCTCGCGGGGGGAGCGATCGACCAAGCATATCAGCTAAATCGATATGAAATGGACCGCACCCCGCACGTACTTACTTCCCGATCACATCCCTGAACCACCGCGGATGATGCTTCCTCGCCCATCCATACGTGACCGTGCCGCGCGTCATCGCGCCGATCGACCCTTTCACCCACAGCGCGGCGTAGATATGCACAATGATCGACACGATCAGCACGAACGCCGTCGCCGCATGCACGACCGACGCGATGCGAATCAACGTGATCGGGAAATAGAACGCGAAGTACGCGCGCCATATCACGATCCCGCTCAGCAGCAGCAGCACGAGGCTCGCGACCATCACGAAGAACAGCAGCTTCTGTCCCGCATTGTATTTGCCGATTTCCGGCAGACGATCCTCGCGATTGGTGAGCACGTCGTTCATCTGCTTCATCCACTGGATGTCGTTCCTGTCCAGATAGTTGTGATGCCAGAAGCGCAGCGCGAGGATCAGGAACGAGATGAACATCACGCAGCCGACGAACGGATGCAGAATCCGCGTCCACTGCCCGCCGCCGAAAATCGCATAGAGCCATGACATCGACGGATGGAACATCGCGAGCCCGGAAAGCGCGAGCAGCACGAACGTGATCGCGGTAATCCAGTGATTCGTGCGTTCGTTCGGCGTATAGCGCACGATCAGACGATGCCCCTTCACGTCACGCAGTTCGCTATCGTGTTTCATCTTCACGCTCCTGTCCGCCTTCCCGCCGACGCCGCACCTCTTCCGCTTCGCGGTGCGCTTCAAGTTCGTCTTCCTCGCTGACTTCATTCGGGCCGATGCGCGTGTAATGGAAGAAGCCCGCGAGCGCCGCCAGCGCGATACCCGCCATCGCGAGCGGCTTCGTCACGCCCTTCCAGATCGACACGAGCGGGCTGATGTGCGGGTCTTTAGCAAGCCCGTGATACAGCTCCGGCTGATCGGCGTGATGCAGCACGTACATCACATGCGTGCCGCCCACGCCCGCGGGATCGTACAGTCCCGCGTTCGCGAAGCCGCGCTCCTTCAGGTCTTCGATACGCTCCGCCGCCTGCGCCTGCATGTCCACCTTGGTGCCGAACATGATCGCGCCGGTCGGGCACGTTTTCACGCACGCGGGCTCCTGTCCGACCGCGACGCGGTCCGAGCACAGCGTGCACTTGTACACGCGATGATCTTCCTTCGAGAGCCTTGGAATGTTGAACGGACAGCCGGTGATGCAATACCCGCAACCGATGCAGTTCTCCTCGTGAAAATCCACGATGCCGTTCGTGTACTGCACGATCGCACCCGGCGATGGACACGCCTTCAGACACCCCGGGTCCTCGCAATGCATGCAGCCGTCCTTGCGGATCAGCCATTCGAGATCGCCCTTTGGATTCTCGTATTCGGTGAAGCGCATCACTGTCCACGAATGCTCCGTGAGGTCGCGCGGGTTGTCGTAGACGCCCGTCGTGTGACCGATGTCGTCGCGCAGGTCGTTCCACTCCATGCAGGCCGTCTGACACGCCTTGCAGCCGATGCACTTCGACACGTCGATGAGCTTCGCCACCGTCCCCGTGACCGGCTCGCGCACCTGCGTCTGCGGCACGGTCGTCGCCGAGAGTCGCTTGATATCGAGCGATTGCAGAGCCATCTCGTCCCCCTTATGCCTTCTCGACCTTCACGAGAAACGACTTGAACTCGGGCGTCTGCGAGTTTCCGTCGCCCACGGAAGGCGTGAGAGTGTTGACGAGATAGCCCGGCTGCGCGAGGCCCTTGAAGCCCCAGTGCAACGGCAGGCCGACGGTGTGCACCTTCTTGCCCTCCACGGTCAGCGGCTTGATGCGTTTGGTGACGAGCGCCACCGCGACGATATGCCCGCGATTGCTCGACACCTTCACGCGATCCCCCGCGACGACGCCCACTTCCTTTGCATGCTCCTCGCCGATCTCCACGAACTGCTGCGGCTGCACGATCGCGTTCAGGCGCGCGTGCTTGGTCCAGTAGTGGAAGTGCTCGGTGAGCCGGTAGGTGGTCGCGGTGTCCGGGAACTTGTCGGCGGTGCCGAACGCGGCGCGATCGTCGGCGAATACGCGCGCGGCCGGATTGCTCGTCACGGCCTTGTTGTCCGGGAAGAACGGGTTGTAGCCGAGCGGCGTTTCGAACGGTTCGTAATGCGCGGGGAACGGCCCTTCGTTCATGCCGTCGCGCGCGAAGAAACGCGCGACGCCTTCCGGGTTCATGATGAACGGGCTCATGCCCTTGTCCGGCGGCTCGTCGACCTTGAAGTCGGGGATGTCCGGTCCCGTCCACGCGCGTCCGTTCCACGCGACGAGCTTTCTCGACGGATCGAACGGCTTGCCGTTCACATCGCACGATGCGCGGTTGTACAGCACGCGGCGGTTCGCCGGCCATGCCCACGCCCAGCCGAGCGTCTGGCCGATGCCCGTCGGGTCCGAGTTGTCGCGCCGGCCCATCTGGTTGCCCGCCTGGGTCCACGAGCCGCAGAAGATCCAGCAGCCGCTCGCGGTCGAGCCGTCGTCGCGCAGTTGCGCGAAGCTCGCCAACTGCTCGCCGCGTTTCGCGAGCACTTTCGTCTGATCGGCGGGATCGGTGACGTCGGCGAGCGCGCGGCCGTTGAACTCCATCGCCATCTCTTCGGGCGTCGGGCTCTCCGGGTCCGCATACGGCCACGTCATCTTCAGGATCGGATCGGGATACTTGCCGCCTTTCTCCTGATAAGCCTTGCGCATGCGCAGCCACAGGCCCGACATGATCTCCAGGTCGCTCTTCGCCTCGCCGGGGGGCGTCGTGCCCTGCCAGTGCCATTGCAGCACGCGCGACGAACTCACGAGCGAGCCGCGCTCTTCCGCGAAACAGCTCGTCGGCAGACGGAAGACTTCGGTCTGGATCTTCGACGCATCGACATCGTTGAATTCGCCGTGGTTCTTCCAGAACTCCGACGTTTCCGTCGCGAGCGGGTCCATGATGACGAGCCACTTCAGCTTCGACAGGCCCAGCGCGATCTTCGCCTTGTTCGGCGCCGCCGCGAGCGGATTGAAGCCCTGGCAGATATAGCCGTTCATCTTGCCCGCGGCCATCAGTTCGAACACCTGCAGCATGTCGTAGGACTTGTCGAGCTTCGGCAGGTAGTCGAATCCGAAGTTGTTTTCTGCCGTCGCGTTGTCGCCCCACCACGATTTCATGAAGCTCACGTGGAACGCGCGATAGTTCTTCCAGTAGCTCAGCTGATTCGGCCGCAGCGGCTGCGCCGCGCGCTTCTTGATGAACTCCTCGTAGTCCTGTTCGCCTTCCATCGGCAAGGTCATGTAGCCGGGCAGCAGGTTCGACATCAGGCCGAGGTCCGTCAGGCCCTGAATGTTCGAATGCCCGCGCAGCGCGTTCATGCCGCCGCCCGCGATGCCGATGTTGCCAAGCAGAAGCTGCACCATCGCGCCCGTGCGGATCATCTGCGCGCCGACCGAGTGATGCGTCCAGCCGAGCGCATAGAGGATCGTGCCCGCGCGATTCGGCGCGGCGGTCGTCGCGAGCATCTCGCAGACCTTGAGGAACTTGTCGGTCGGCGTGCCGCAGACTTTCGTCACCATCTCGGGCGTGTAGGCGGCGTAGTGCTGCTTGAGCAGGTTGTAGACGCAGCGCGGATGCTGCAACGTCGGGTCGGTCTTGACGTAGCCGTCCTCGCCGCGCTCGTAGTCCCAGCTCGATTTGTCGTACTTGCGCTTTTCAGCGTCGTAGCCGGAGAACAGGCCGTCCTTGAACGCGAAGTCCTCGCGCACGATGAACGACATGTCCGTGTAATTCTTCACGTACTCGTGCTGGATCTTGTCGTTCGTGAGCAGATAGTTGATGACGCCGCCCAGGAACGCGATGTCCGTGCCGGTGCGGATCGGCGCGTAGAAATCCGCGACCGATGCCGTGCGCGTGAAGCGCGGATCCACGACGATGAGCCGCGCACGCCGATGCGCCTTCGCCTCGGTCACCCACTTGAAGCCGCACGGGTGCGCCTCGGCCGCATTGCCGCCCATCACGAGAATCAGGTCCGTGTTCTTGATGTCGACCCAATGGTTCGTCATCGCTCCACGGCCAAACGTCGGGGCAAGACCTGCCACCGTCGGGCCATGTCAGACACGCGCCTGATTGTCGAATGCGAGCATCCCCCAGCTGCGCACGGTCTTGTGCGTCAGATAGCCGACCTCGTTGCTCGCAGCCGACGCCGCGAGAAAGCCCGAGGTCAGCCAGCGATTGACCTTCTTGCCGTCGGGCGTCGTCTCGACGAAGTTCGCATCGCGATCTTCCTTGAGCAGCACGGCGATGCGATCGAGCGCCTCTTCCCACGAGATGCGTTTCCACTCGTTCGACCCCGGCGCGCGATGCTCGGGATACGACAGCCGGCTCGGGCTATGAATGAAGTCGATGAGCGAGGCGCCTTTCGGACAGAGCGTGCCGCGATTGACCGGATGATCCGGATCGCCTTCGATATGGATGATGCTGGCCTTTGCATTCTTGGCGTTGTCGCCGAGGCCGTACATTAGGATGCCGCACCCGACCGAGCAGTACGGGCAGGTATTGCGCGTTTCCGTGGTGCGCGACAGTTTGTACTGCCGGACTTCGGCAAGCGCGGGTGCCGGAGAGAAGCCCATTGCCACCAGGCTCGAACCGGCCAGCGTGCTCGCGGAGACCTTCAGGAACTGTCGCCGTGACATCTGGAGCATGATTGCCCTCGACGCGTCGTAAAGTGGGTTTCTAAAGTATATGGTGACCGATTACATCTCGCAGACGCGTTGACACGGTGTTTGCACCAATGCGCCCGTTCGCCGACACAAACTTCGCTCGTTTAGCAAATCGCAGGCCCGCTTGCGCATGTTCTGGAATGGAACGTGCTCGAACGGATGAACGTCGCCGGGCATCCGCGCTCCATCATCGAATCGAGAGGTCGTCATGAGTTCCGTGTCCACGCAGAAGATCGAAGCGGTCGTGAAAAAAGATGCTTCCTGGGTGCTCGGTGCGCTCAAGCAGTTCTCGGAAAACCGCTGCGCCGCGATGGCCGCGAGCATCGCCTTCTACTCGGCGTTCTCGCTCGCGCCGACACTTGTCATGGTGATCGCCGTCGCGGGCTGGGTGTTCGGGCCGGAAGCCGCGCGCGGGCAGCTCTTTCATCAGGTGAACGGACTCCTGGGCGATCAAGCCGCCTCCGGCGTGCAGAGCATCGTGGAGAACGCGCATCGCAGCGGCGGGACCGGCATTGCCGCGTTCATTTCGTTCGTGCTGCTGGCGGTCGGCGCGTCGGCGACGTTTTCATCGCTCAATACGGCGCTCAATATCGTCTGGCCGATGACGGGCGATCAGCGTTCCAGCGTCATGGCGATGGTGCGCGTGCGGCTCGTGTCGTTCGGGCTCGTGCTCGGCGTCGCGTTTCTGCTGATCGTTTCGCTCGTGCTCGATACCGCGATTCAGGCGGTCGGCATGTGGCTGTGGGCGAATTCGCCGTTCGTGATCGTCGGCGATGTCGTGCAACTTGCCGTCGGCCTCGCGATCCTCACGGTCGCGTTCGGCGCACTGCTCAAGTTCTTGCCCGATGCGCCGGTGGAATGGCGCGATGCGCTCGTCGGCGGGCTCGTCGCTGCTTTGCTGTTCTCGGCGGGCAAGAAGCTGTTCGCGCTGTATCTGACGCACGCGGGCACCGCGAGCGCGTTCGGCGCGGCGGGATCGCTCGCGGTGCTCCTGATGTGGCTGTACTTCTCCGCCGCCGTGCTCCTGCTCGGCGCGGAGTTTTCGGCGGCGCGCGCGCGTCTGCATGATCCGCGCGGCGCGTGGGGACAGCAGAACAACGGACACGTGCCGCCCGGAAGCCGCGCGAAGATCGGCTCGATGCTCGCCGCATCGACGCGCTCCGCGACGCCCCTGGCCGCTGGCGCGTCGACGGACGCGCCCATCACGCCGGCGAGCGCCCGCATGGACGCGCCCGTCCCGGCGAGCGCCCGACGCGCGATCGGCGCCCGCGCGCAGCATGCGCAGCAACTGACAGGACAGGCGCGCAAGAAGGTGTCCGCCGTGGCACGGGCGCTGGAGTTGTCGCGCAAGCTGGCGCGGGCGGAATCGACCGCGACTCGCGTCACCGCGCTCGCGATGGTCGGCGCCGGCCGCAAGGCGTCGAATGCCAACGCGGCGGTGCGGCGGCATCCGTGGCGCGCGGTGCTTTTCGCGGCGAGCGCGGGAATGGCGGTTGCGCTTTTGTCGCGGCGCGATTCTGCCCGAGAAGACGCATCGGACTTTCGAAACTGACTTTCACGCGCTGCAACACGGCTGTCCATCCAATCCGAAAAATCAGCCGTCGAGAAAGCGGTTTGTTATTTGAATCGAGCGTAATCGAATATCGGCGCTAAAAATCCCGATTCGAATGTCCGATTGCGCGCGGAACTTTTCCAAGACAAGCCTGTCTCCCAAAATTCGTTTTTAGACTGCCGGAAAACCTTTACAGGCGGGCGTCAGACCCGAGTGTGTGTTTTTCGAGACAGTCAATATTTTTTCGTTTCTTAAGTTACGAAACGTTGCGTTATTCTCTGCGCCGGCAACAACGATTTTAATCATTCGCGTGGAGAATTCGATGAAACGAATCGCACTGACGTCCCTCTCGCTGGCGCTCCTCGGCGCAGCAGGTGCGGCGCAAGCACAAAGCAGCGTCACGCTCTATGGCGTGATCGATACCGGTCTCGCTTACGTGAGCCACGCCAACGAAAACGGCGACCATCTGTTCGGCATGGTCAACGGCACGCTCTCCGGCCCGCGTTGGGGCTTGAAGGGTCAGGAAGACCTGGGTGGCGGCCTGAAGGCAATCTTCCAGTTGGAAAGCGGCTTCGATCCGGGCACGGGCCAGTCGAACCAGGGCGGTCGCCTGTTCGGCCGTCAAGCGTTCGTCGGTTTGAGCGGCAACCAGTGGGGTACGGTCACGTTGGGTCGTCAGTATGACCCGTCGGTCGACATGGTTCAGGGCCTCACGGGCGACAACTACTGGGGCGCAGCGTTCGCTACGCCGGGCGACGTCGACAACTACGACAACAGCCTGCGCGTGAACAACGCCGTCAAGTACGTTTCGCCGGTGTTCGGTGGCTTCCAGTTCGAAGGCATCTACGGCTTCAGCAACCTGGCGGGCACGACCGGCCAGGGCCAGACCTGGGGCGGTGCGGCAACGTACGGCAACGGTCCGTTCTCGATCGCGGCCAGCTACCTGTACGTGAACAACCCGTCGGCGAACCGCGCGGCCGGCTGGAACAGCCCGTCGTCGGACTCGCTGTTCAACACGGTCATCAACGCCGGCTACGACACGGCCCACGCGATCGGTATCGCGCGCGGTGCAGGCCAGTACGTGTTCGGTCCGTTCACGGTCGGCGCTTCGTACAGCTTCGCGCAGTACAAGAACGACGGCAACTCGACGTTCACGGAACAAGAGAAGTTCAACGTGGCCAACGGTTACGTGAACTTCCAGCTGACGCCGGCAACGCTGCTCGGTCTGGGCTACACGTACACGCACGCAAGCGGCGATACGTCGGCGAACTACCACCAGGTCTCGATCGGCGCGGACTACTCGCTGTCGAAGCGCACCGACGTCTACGCTGTCGGCGCCTATCAGCACGCGAGCGGCACGCAGCGCAACGCGGACGGCACGACGCAAGAAGCGCAAGCCTCGATCAGCGACTTCGGTTTCGCCAGCGGCCGCAGCCACCAGGAACTGGTGCTCATCGGTCTGCGCCACAAGTTCTAAGAACAACCGACTGGCGCGGCACGCAAGTGCCGCCTCGGAAGGACCGCAGTACCCTCGAACAGCCATCGGTTTTCCGATGGCTGTTTTTTTTCGTGCTCGCGATTGTTACGTCAGAGTTGCGGCGCGTTGCCCTTTTCGACGTCTTCCGCGAGTGTCTGCGCGGGCGCGCCCGGGCACGGCAGGTCGCCGATGACGAGCCGCGGAACCGTGCTGCGCGTTTCGCGCGGACGCAGCGGGACGTTGTCTAGCTCGGTCCAGGAAGGGTTCGGAATCTCGCCGAAAAGCTGCCTCAGACGCTCGCCCCACGTCTTGTTGATCATCTGGTAATAGGCGCTGTTGTTGTCGAGCGTGGCGAAGCGCGTGACGCGCAGCGAGTCCTTTTCATAGACCAGCAGATCGAGCGGCAGACCGACCGAAAGATTCGAGCGCAGTGTTGAATCCATCGAAATGAGCGCGCATTTCGCGGCTTCGTCGAGCGGCGATGCCGGCGTGATGACGCGATCGATGATCGGCTTGCCGTACTTCGATTCGCCGATCTGAAAATACGGCGACACGCGCGTCGATTCGATGAAATTACCCGCCGCGTAGATCATGAAAAGACGCGGCGGCTGGCCGCAAATCTGTCCGCCGAGGATAAAGCTGCAATTGAAGTCGACGCTGAACTCCGCGAGCGACAGCGCGTCGCGCCGATGCACCTCCCGCACCGCATCGCCGACGATACGCGCCGCTTCCGCCATCGTCGGCGCGCTGTAGAGCGTGGGCGCGCCGGGGTCGGTCGGTTCCGCGAGCAGATGCGTCACGGCCTGGGTCAGCGCGAGATTGCCCGCCGCGAGCAAAACGATCACGCGCTCGCCCGGTTGTTCGAAAACAACCATCTTGCGCGCGGCGCTCACGTGGTCCACGCCGGCGTTGGTGCGCGTGTCGGACAGGAACACGAGTCCCTCGTCCACGCACATGCCCACGCAATAAGTCATGTCAATCGATCCTGAAACAAGCAAACCCTCATTGTACTGAGCGCGAACGCGCGTCGCATCCCTCCCGTTACTGATCCCACAGCGTGTCGATGCCGACGTGCACCGAGAGCGTCTCCTCCTTGCCGCCCACGCGCGAGCCGCGCACCGGCGCCGCCGCCTCGTAGTCCCGCGCCACCGCGAGCCGGCAGTGGCGCTCGCCCGCGAACGCGCCCTGGGTCGCATCCACCGATATCCAGCCGTGTTCCACCCAGACATCGGTCCATGCGTGCATCGTCACGACCTCGTCCGCGCCGGCGTCGAAATAGCCGCTCACGCAGCGCGCGGGCACGCCTCGCGCGCGGCAGCACGCGAGCAGCAGATGCGCGATATCGCGCGCGTCGCCGAAGCCGCTCGCGAGCGCCAGCGCGGCCGTGCCCGCGGCATACGCCGGCTCGCTGCGATACTGCACGCGCTCGCCGATGCGCTCCGCCAGCGAGACGAGCGACGCGGGCGTATCGAGCGACGGCACGCTGTGCGCGAGCGCGCGGATCGCGGCATCGGGCATCGTGAGCGGCGTCGCGCAGGTGAAATGCTCGAGCGGAATCGGCCCGGCTTCGTCGAAGAGACGGCCATCGGGCAGCGCTTCCGTCGCGACTTCGCCCGTCACGCTCACGTGAATCTCGCTGTGCGGCTTCGTCAGCACGAGCGTGTGCAGCGCGTTGCCATAGGCGTCGCGCGCAGCATCGAGCTTGCCGGGCGCTTCGACATGCCAGTGCCGCACGATCTGCGAAGCGCCGCTCGCCGGACTCACGCGAAACTGCCGGATCGAATACGTCACCGGCGTGGCGTAGTGGTAGCGGATGTCGTGGCGTATGGTCAGCAGCATGATTCACGCAATCTGCAACATGAGGAAGGTGTGCATCACTTGCAGGCCGAGTTCATCGACGCGCTTCAGGAACTGCGTGAGCCACGCGTGCACGCCCGTCTCCAGAATCAGCCGGATATCGGAGTACAGCACGTCCGCGCGCAGCTTGCCCGCGAAGCGCTCGCAATCCTTCGACGCATCCGTGCGCAGCTTCGCGAGCGTATCGCAGACGCCATCGAGCGAGGCGAGCAGCGAGCGCGGCATCTGCTCGTTGAGGATCAGCAGTTCGACGACGCGCGCCGGCGTCACGACATCGCGATACACCTTGCGATAGATCTCCAGCGCCGACACCGAACTGAGGATCGACGTCCAGTAGTAGAAGTCTTCGAGCTGGCGCGCCGCCTCGCGCGAGTTGGGCGTCGCGTCTGCGAAGCGCACGTCGAGAATACGCGCCGTGTTGTCCGCGCGTTCGAGATAGGCGCCGAGCTGCATGAAGAAGAACGCGTCGTCGCGCAACGCGGTGCCCTGCATTACGCCGCGGCACAGATTGGAGCGGTACTTGACCCATTCGAACAGCGCATCCGGGCCCGTTTCGAGCTCCCTGTTCGCGAGCCGCTGATTGAATTCGAGCCACGTGAAGTTGATCGTCTCCCAGCCTTCCGTCGTGAGCGTGCCGCGCACCGCGCGCGCGTTCTCGCGCGTCGCCTGCAGGCAGGAGAGGATGCTCGACGGATTGCGCGCATCGGCGACCATGAAATGCAGCATGTCGTCGCGCGAGGACGATCCCGGATGACGCTCGTCGAACATCTCCTCAAGCTCGGATATCTTCAGCACCGAGCGTTGCCCGCGCGCCTCCTGTTCGGGCGTCTGCGGCAGGAGCGCGCCTTCCATGTCGATGTCGAGCATGCGCGCGGTATTCTCCGCGCGTTCCATGTAGCGCGCCATCCAGAACAGGTGATCGGCAGTGCGGCTCAGCATGAGGTCATGTGCGGTAAGTGAGTCAATCGACCATCCAGGTATCTTTCGTCCCGCCGCCTTGCGACGAATTGACGACGAGCGAGCCTTCCCGCAGCGCGACGCGCGTGAGGCCGCCCGCGCACATCGACACTTCGCGGCCGGAGAGCACGAACGGCCGCAAATCGATATGACGCGGCGCGATGCCCGCATCCACGAAGGTCGGGCACGCGGAGAGCGCGAGCGTCGGCTGGGCGATATAGCCTTCGGGCCGCGCCAGCAGCAGCGCGCGAAACGCTTCGATCTCGTCCTTCGTCGATGCCGGTCCGACGAGCATGCCGTAGCCGCCCGCGCCGTGCACTTCCTTCACGACGAGCTCCGCCAGATGCGCGAGCGTGTACGCGAGATCGTCCGGCTTGCGGCACTGATATGTGGGCACATTGTTGAGGATCGGTTTCTCGCCGAGATAGAACTCGATCATGTCGGGCACGAACGGATAGATCGATTTGTCGTCGGCGATGCCGGTGCCCATCGCGTTCGCGAGCGTCACGCGGCCCGCGCGATACGACGTCAGCAAGCCCGGAATGCCGAGCGCCGAATCCGCGCGGAACGCGAGCGGATCGAGAAAGTCGTCGTCCACGCGGCGATAGATCACGTCGACGCGGCGCGGCCCGTGCGTCGTGCGCATGAAGACGTAGTTGTCGTCGACGAAGAGATCCTTGCCTTCGACGAGCTCCACGCCCATCTGCTGCGCGAGGAACGTGTGCTCGAAATAAGCCGAGTTGTACATGCCGGGCGTCAGCACGACGACGGCCGGGTCGTCGACACCTTCGGGCGCGATCGAACGCAGGGTCTCCAGCAGCAGATCGGGATAATGCGCGACCGGCGCGACGCGGTTCTGCACGAACAGTTCGGGGAAGAGCCGCATCATCATCTTGCGGTTTTCGAGCATGTACGAGACGCCCGAGGGCACGCGCAGATTGTCTTCGAGCACGTAGAACTCGCCCGCGCCACCCGCGCGCACGACATCGACGCCCGCGATATGCGCGTACACGTCGAGCGGCACGTCCACGCCCTGCATCTCCGGCCGATACTGAGCGTTCGTATAGACCTGCTCCGCGGGAATGCGTCCGGCGAGCACGATATCGCCGTTGTGATAGACATCGTGCAGAAAGAGATTGAGCGCCTGCACGCGCTGCCGCAGACCGGCTTCGAGCACGCGCCATTCGTCGCCGGGAATGATGCGCGGAATCATGTCGAAGGGAATCAGCCGCTCGGTGCCGGACAGGTCGCCGTTCACCGCGAACGTGATGCCGACGCGCCGGAACAGCACGTCCGCCTCCGCCCGCTTGCGCGCGATCGTTTCGGGGCTCTGCATTGCGAGCCAGCGCGAAAACCGTGCGTAGTGACGGCGCACGGAGTCGTCCTGACGCATTTCATCGTAGATCTGCATCATTGCGTCCTTCGCGTTGTTTCAGCGGCTTTTTCGCAGTATCGAACGAAAGCACTTCGCGCGTGCGAATTTTTTAACGTGCCGCAATGGTGCATGCCCGTTTGCGCTAGACTCGGCGTTCATGCTCAACGTTTCACCCATGTCCGACGCGCTCGAAGAAGAACCCGATTCCCTCGCCGACGCCCTGCTCGCGGGACTCGCGCGCCCGATCGTGTTCGTCGATCTGGAAACCACGGGCTCGAACGCAACCGAGGATCGCATCACCGAAATCGGCGTGGTGGAAGCGAGCACGGCGGGCATCGAGCGCTGGAGCGTGCTCGTCGATCCGGGTGTGCCGGTGCCGCCGTTCATCTCGCGCCTGACTGGCATCGAAGATTCGATGCTGCGCGGCCAGCCGAGCTTCGAATCGCTCGCGCCCGCGCTCGCCGAACGTCTTCATGGCAAGCTCTTCGTCGCGCACAACGCGCGCTTCGATTACGGCTTTCTCAAGAACGAATTCCGGCGCGCGGGCATCGCGTTTCGCGCGGATACGCTGTGCACGGTGCGGCTCTCGCGTGCGCTCTTTCCATCGGTGGAGCGGCATGGTCTCGATGCGCTCATCGCGCGGCTGAATCTCGCGCCCGAAGGACGCCATCGCGCGCTCGCCGATGCCGATCTCTTATGGCAGTTCTGGCAGAAGATTCACGCGCTCTATTCGCAGGATCTCGTCGATGCCGCCATCAAAACGCTGGTGCGGCGCGCGAGCCTGCCCGCCGCGCTGCCCGAAGGCGCGCTCGATGCGTTGCCATCAACGCCGGGCGTCTATCTCTTTCACGGCGACGACGACGTGCCGCTCTATGTCGGCAAGAGCATCAACGTGAAACAGCGCGTCGCGGCCCATTTTTCGGGCGATCACAGGCTTCAGAAGGACTTGTCGATCTCGCAGGCCATCCGCCGCATCGAATGCCGGGAGACGGTCGGGGAACTCGGCGCGCTGCTGCTCGAAGCGAAGCTCGTGAAGGCATTGAAGCCGACGCACAACCGCCTGCTGAAGGGTGCGTCGGGGACGTGCGCATGGCAGTGGCTGCCGGGCGCGAGCGCACCGGCGCTCGTGAAGGCGAGCCGGCGCGATCTGTCGCGCGAGGATCATCTCTTCGGCGTGTTCGCATCGCGGGCGAAGGCGCTTGCGTTCATGCGCCATGTCGCCGACGGGCACACGCTCTGTCATGCGACGCTCGGACTCGAAAAAGCGCCGCTGTCGCGCGGGCGCGGCTGCTTCGGCTATCAGGTGAAACGCTGCCTCGGATCGTGCGCGGGAGCGGAAACGCTCGCGGATCACGCGGCGCGCGCGCTCGCCGCGCTCGACCATGCGCGGCTCGTGAAATGGCCGCATGAAGGACCGATCGCCATCGCCGAGCGCGACGAACAAACCGGCCGCGAGGCATGGCACGTGATCGATCGATGGAGCTATATCGGCACATGCGCGACGCGTGCCGACATCGCGCCGCTGCTCGCCGATGCACCCGATCTGCGCCCTTTCGATTCCGACGTGTACAGCCTGATCGCGAAACGTCTCGCGTCAGGACAGCTCGCGTGGATCGCCTGCGATGCGCGGCCGGCGTTTCATCTCGTCGTGCAGGACGCGCCTGTGCGCGCGGTCGCCGCAACCATCACACAGCAGACGAAACGCGCGACGAAGCCGCGCGCCGTCGCCATCGATCAGTTCGCGCTGATGTTCTAGGCGTGGCTCAGGCGATGCCGCCGTTCGCGCGCAGCACCTGTCCGTTGACCCAGCCCGCATCCGGCCCGACGAGAAACGCGACCACCGACGCGATATCGTCCGGCTGACCGAGTCTTTCCAGCGGCGCCATCTTCGAGAAAGTGGCGATCTGTTCGTCGGTCTTGCCGTCGAGAAAGAGCGACGTCGCCACCGGCCCCGGTGCAACCGCATTCACCGTGATGCCGCGTCCGCGCAACTCCTTCGCGAAGACATGCGTGAACGATTCGACCGCGGCCTTCGTCGCGTTGTAGATCGCATAGCCGGGCATGTTGAGCGCGAGCGTCGTGCTCGAGAAATTGACGATGCGTCCGCCGCCGTTCATGCGCGCCGCCGCTTCGCGGAGCGTGTTGAAGGTGCCGCGCACGTTGATATCGAAGGTCTGCTCGTAGAGCGCGTCGCTCGTGTCGGCGAGCGGCACGGTCTTGAGCACGCCCGCGTTGTTGATCAGCGCATCGATCTTGCCGAGTTCCGCTTCGACGGTCTCGAACATGCGGCGCACGTCGTCGGCGTTGGCGACATCCGCCTTCACCGCGATCGATGCGCTTCCCGCTTCACGCAATTCGGCGACGAGCGCATCCGCTTCCTTCGCGCTCGACGCATAATTCACCGCGACCGCGAAGCCGTCGCGCGCGAGACGCCGCGCGATCTGTGCGCCGATGCCCCGCGATGCACCCGTGACGATGGCCACGCGCTTCGTATTGATCTGACTCATGATGTGCTCCTCAAGGAAAGCTGTTCGATGGAGAGCATGATGAATCATTCCGTTTCCGCGATCATCGCGTGTGGCTTAGTATCATCGTTCCAGTTGCTTCAACAATCTCGAACTCATGGATCGATTCCAGGAAATGCAGGTCTTCGTGCGCATCGCGGAGCGGCACAGCTTCACGCAGGCCGCCGACGATCTGCAGATACCGCGCGCCACCGTCACCAATCTGATGAAGCGCATGGAAGAGCGGCTCGGCGCACGCCTGCTCGAACGCACGACGCGCACCGTGCGTCTCACGCATGACGGCGAGGAACACTATCGGCGTTGCGTGCGTCTGATCGCCGATCTTGAGGAAGCGGAAGGCTCGTTCAGACATACGGCGCCGAAGGGTCTGTTGCGCGTGAACCTGCAAGGCACGCTCGCGCGGCACTTCATCATGCCGGGACTGCCCGCGTTTCTCGAACGGCATGCGCAGATCGAACTGCATATCGGCGAGGACGACAGGCTCGTCGATCTCGTGCGCGAAGGTGTGGATTGCGTGCTGCGCGCGGGCACGTTGCAGGATTCGTCGATGATCGGCCGGCGCGTTGCGCTGCTCGAACAGGTGACCGTGGCGAGTCCCGCGTATCTCGCGCGTGAAGGCATGCCGCATGATCTCGAAGCGCTGGCGTCGCATCGCGCGGTGAACTTCGTATCGAGCGCGACGGGCCGCGTGCTGCCGCTCGAATTCACAGTCGATGAGCGTATCGAGACCATCGAACTGCGGGCGGCGGTTTCGGTGTCGGGCGTCGAACTCTATACGCAAGCGGCGATCGCGGGGCTCGGCATCGTGCAGGTGCCGCGCTATCACATCGACGATGCCCTCGCCGATGGCCGTCTGCAAGTCGTGCTTCCAGACCTTCCGCCTCCGCCCATGCCCGTCTCCGTGCTCTATCCGCAGAACCGTCAGCTCTCCGCGCGCGTACGGGTTTTCGCGGACTGGTTGAGCGAGGTCTTCGCGCCATTCAACGTGCGCGGCTGATCGAAACGCACAAGCAAAAGAGGCCAGCATCCCACTGAAGGGAAGCTGGCCTCTTTTTCATCGAGCTTCGATTTCGCCAACGAAACCAAAGCCGCAACGCAGGCTAGAGAAACTTAAGCCGCTGCGTCCTTCAGCTTCTTCAACGCGCGCGCCTTGATGCGAACGCTTGCCGGCTTGGCCGGGAACCAGCGCTCTGCGCCCGTGAACGGGTCCTTGCCGAAGCGCTTCTTCTTCGCCGGCACGGATTGCGCGGAGATCTTCAGCAGGCCCGACAGCGTGAATTCGCCAGCGCCCTTCTTGTGGATCGAACCGAGGATGGTGTCTTCCAGCGCGACCAGCACGGCCTTCACAGCCTTGAGATCGACAGCGGCGCGATCTGCGAGATGCGTCGCGAGCGATGCCTTCGTGAACGTATCCTTGATCGGCGAGGGAGCGCCCGTGGTCTTCTTCGCGGCTACTTTCTTCGCGGCAACCTTCGGTGCTGCAGCTTTCTTCGCCGGTGCGGCGGCGGTCTTCGCCGTGGCCTTCTTGGCCGGGGCCTTCTTTGCAGCGGTTTTAGCGGAAGTCGGCATGTTTCTCCTACCTGTTTTTTGGTCAGTGATATTCGAATACGTTCGCACCGATGCGTTCGTATCACGCCGGATTCTACATAGGGCAAGCGAGTTCGTGCGAGTCTTTTGCGCTTTTATATCGTTTTTATAGGGGTTTTTCGTGGTGTCGCGCTGACACGCGAGCCATGAAGGCAACCTTGGCGATGTTCTTCGCTGCGTTTACATCGAACACGTCATGCGTTTTAACCCTGCATGGACGATGCAAACGCGCGATGTGCGATGTGAGCGATGAGCGGATAGTGATCGGAAGCGATGCGCGACAGCCGTGTGCGATGCACGTCGACACGCATGAGACGCTCGCCGGGATGCACCCAGATGCGATCGAGCGCGAAGAGCGGATAGCGCGTCGGAAAGGTGCGCAACGCGCTCGCGCGATGAAAGTGCGTGACGAGCCGCCGCAACGTCCGGCCATAGACGAACCACTCGTTGAGATCGCCGAGCAGGATCACGGGCAGCGCGGGCGTATCGAAGTTTTGCAACACTTGCTCCACTTGTGCACGCCGTTCGCTCGATGCAAGACCGAGATGCGTCGCGACGACGCGCCACAGTTCGCCGCCGCAATCGATGTCGGCATCGAGTGCGCCGCGCGGCTCGCGGCTTCTGAACGACAGATCGAGCGTGCGCACCGCGCGCACCGGATAGCGCGTGAGCACCGCGTTGCCGTAACGGCGCTCGGGCGTATCGAGCGTCGGGCCCGCGACCGCGTGAAGGTTCGTCATGCGTTGCAGCACATCGAGCACATCGGGCGAACCGCTGCCGCCGAGCGGCACTTCCTGAAGCGCGAAGATGTCGGCATCGATCTCCGCGAGCACTGCGCCGATGCGCTCGGGCGAGAACTTCCCGTCGATGCCTATCGCGCCATGCAGGTTGTATGTCGCGATACGCAGCTCTCCACGCGTCAACGTCATGAGTTGACCTCGTCGGGCCGCTCGTTTCTCGTCGATGCGCGCGCCGTCGCATCGCGCGGCATCGTGCCGTTTTCGCGCAGCTCGCTCGCACGCCGGGCTTCGTCGCTTGCACGCGGCTTGTCGGCATCGCCCGGCGCGCCTTCGTGGGCTTCCTTCTGATCCGCGCGGCCGAGAAAGCGCTGCAGCAGCAGCGACACGCCGATCAACACCGCGCCGATGCCGATCAGCACCGCGAACGAGCCGATCGTCGGCCGATGCAGCGACGCGACGAGCTGATGCGCGAACGCGACCGTCAGAAAGATGCCCGGACCCATGCCGAGCATCGTGCCGATCATGAAGTCGCGCATGCGGATATGCGATGCGCCCGCGACGAGATTGACGATCGCAAACGGCGCGACCGGCAGCAGCCGCAACACGACCACCGCGACGATGCCGCGCTTCGCGACGCGCTCGGACAACCGGTTCACGCGTGCGCCCGCGAGCTTGCGCACCGCATCGCGGCCGAGCCAGTTGCCGAGCGAATAGGAAATGGCTGCCGCGATCGTCGTGCCGAGGAACGCGTAAGCGCCGCCCCATGACGCGCCGAAGACGAGGCCCGTCGCCGCGATGAGCAGCGTGATCGGCACCGACATGACCGCAGCAGCGACGTAACAGACGACGATCCACAACGGCGCGAGCGGCAGCGAGTCGATATGGCGCGTTGCGTTCGTGAGCGACTTCAGGTTCGCGTAGTCGCCGAGCGGCGTCCAGTGCCACAGCGCCGCCACGCCTACGATCATCAGCGCGAGCACGCCGAGCAGCGCGAAGCGTCCGATGAGCGGGCGCGTCTTCTCCGCGGGCACGAACTGATCGACGAGTTCGTCGGCGGCGATCGGCGTTTCGGGATCAATCAGCGCTTCGGGCGGAATCAGTTGATCGAGTTCCGTCGACACTTGCGGGTCGAGCGGCACCAGCGTGCGATGCTCGTCGCGATCGCGCAGCAGCGCCTGAATCGCGGCGTTCATGCCGCCTCGTGCGTCGCGCTCGCGCACTACATCTGCGATCTCGCAGCCGAGATGCTCCGCGAGCAACGTGTCGCGCATCGTCGCGATCGCGCGGCGGATGCGCGCATCGGCGCCCGCGTCGATCGACACGTTGCACTCGCTGTCGAGCACCATCGAACGATTGTTCAGGTTGGCCGAGCCGACGATCAGCAATTCATCGTCGACGATCATCAGCTTGCTGTGCACGTTGACGATTTCGTCGCCCAGATTCGGCACGCTCGGGCACAAGAGCCGGTAGCGGCCATGCGTATCGGCGCGCCTGAGCAGCGTGTGCAGACGCGCGCGCAGCACGCCCATCGTCACTTCCTGCAGCCAGCCGCTCTGATTGCGCGGCACGACGATGGCGAGATCGGGGCCGTCCTCGCGCGCGAGCGAATCGGCGAGCGCAGCGCCGACCGTGCCCGACGTGAAGTACTGGTTCTCGATATAGATGCTGCGCCGCGCCCGCGCGATGGCGTCGAGATACTGCGTGCGAATCTGCTGCACCGGTTCGCGGCCGAGATAGTCCGGTTCGGTGAGCGAGATGGCGATGTCGACATCATCGAGATCGACGCGTCGCGAAGGCGGCCACGGGTCTTGCTGAAAGGCCGCGCGATGCGCGCGGATCGCGAGGCGCTTGTCGCATGCGCGAGCCCATCGTTCGCGTGCGAGCAGGCCGATCTCGCGCGCGGCGTCGCCGTCGAACATCGTGTGGACATCGTGGAACGGCTGATAGGCCGCGCCGTTCGCATCGCGGCGCAGCGGCTCGTCGGGCGCGTGCGCGGTCGTATCCCAGCGCGAGCGCGTGAGATCGAGACCGCCGACGAATGCGAGACGATCGTCGATCACGACGATCTTCTGATGTTGCGAGCCGCCGAGCGGATGCTTGCCATCCATCTGGAACGCGATGCGCCGGTTCGTGCGCCAGCCCATCTTGTAGACCGGCAGCCACTCGCGCTCGAAGGCATAGAGCATCGCGAAATCCCACGCGAGAATGTAGATGCGCAGGCGTCGCTTGTCGCCCGTGATCGCGTGCAGAAAATCGCCGAGCGCTTCGGGATAACCGTCGTCCGCGCCTTCGGGCGTGAGCTTCATGCGGCTGTCGATGTCCCAGCCGAGGATGAACACGGTGCGTTCCGCGCGCGTGAGCGCCTCGCGCAGCACGCGGAAATAATCCGCGCCGTCGATGAGCAAGCTGAAGCGCTCTGCATGACGCACGCTCGCGCAATTGCGTCCTGGCTGGAAAAACGGCTCGTCGTGATTGGCTTGACTCATGTGCTCTCGACAGCACTCCGCGTCGAAATAACTTTCGTTTTGCAAGCACCATGCCCGCCGCGCCGCGCGGTGATACGCTTCGTTGCATTTGCCGATTCCGGAGCGAGCTGCCCGATGAACGACAACGAAGTCAACAATCAGGACGACGAGCACGCGGGACTCGTCGCGCTCGCGGCGGCATCGGTCGTCGTGGGCGCGGTGACGGGCGCGATCGGCGTGCTCTTTCGCTTCGCGCTCGAAAGCGCCGATGCATGGCGCAACGCGTTCGTCGCGTGGGCGCACGCGGGACACGACTGGGCGATCGTGCTCGTCGTGCTTGCGGCGACGGCCGCCGCCGCGCTCGCCGCGTGGCTCGTCGCGCGCTTCGCGCCGATGGCGAGCGGCAGCGGCATTCCGCATGTCGAAGCGGTGCTGCACGGCAGATTGCCGCCCGCGCCGCTCGTGCTCATTCCGATCAAGTTCGTGGGCGGCGTGCTCGCCATCGGCGCGGGGCTCGCGCTCGGCCGCGAAGGGCCGACGGTGCAGATGGGCGCATCGATCGCGCATGCCATCGGCACGTTCTTCAGGCGCAACGTCGTCGATTGCCGCGTGCTGCTCGCGGCCGGCGCGGGCGCGGGGCTCGCGACCGCGTTCAATGCGCCGATCGCGGGCGCCGTGTTCGTGCTCGAAGAACTCACGCGCCGCTTCGATGCGCGCACGGCGGTCGCGGCGCTCGGCGCATCGGCGAGCGCGATCGCGATGGCGCGTCTGCTGCATGGCGACTTCCCCGACTTCCATCTCCCGGCGCAACCGTTTCCCGGCTTCGAGATGACCGGCGCGCATCTGTTGCTCGGCGCGTTGCTGGGTTTGCTGGGCGCGGCGTATAGCCGGCTCATCGTCTGGACGCTCGACATCGCCGACTCTTTCGGGCCGTCCGGATCGGTGAAACACGCGACGATGCGCGCGGCGATAGTCGGCGCGGCGGTCGGCCTGCTCGCCTGGTTCGCGCCGGATCTCGCGGGCGGCGGCGATGCGCTGACCGAGCGCGCGCTCCTCGGCAGCGGCACGCTCGCGGGCGTGGCCGCGATGTTCGCGTTGCGCTTCTTGCTCGGACCGGTGTCGTACGCGGCGGGCGCGCCCGGCGGCATCTTCGCGCCGATGCTCGCGCTCGGTGCGCAGATGGGCCTCCTGTTCGGCCGCGTGTGTCTCGACTGGTTCCCCGGCATGGCGCCCGCAACCGGCGACACGGGCACGTTCGCGGTCGTCGGCATGGCGGCGTTCTTCGTCGCGGTGGTGCGTGCGCCGGTCACGGGCATCGTGCTCGTCACCGAGATGACGGCGAGCTTCACCCTGCTCCTGCCGATGCTCACCGCCTGCTTCACCGCGATGGTCGTGCCGATGCTCCTGCGCGTGCCGCCGATCTACGATTCGCTCGGCGACCGGGCGGCCAACCGGCGCTAGCGCCTGCGTCCTGCATGCGCGAAGCCGTTGCGGTAGTCTCGTCGATGGACGTTCGTTGCGCCGCGCTTCACACACGAAGCGCGACGCCCACCGGCTTCATCCACGAGGACACGCAATGGAATATCGACATCTCGGTGCTTCGGGCTTCAGGGTTCCCGTATTGAGCTTCGGCACCGGCACTTTCGGCGGCAAGGGCGAATTCTTTCAGGCATGGGGCGAGACCGACGTGAGCGAGGCGCGCAAGCTCGTCGACATCTGCCTCGATGCGGGCGTCACGATGTTCGACACCGCCGACATCTACTCGCGCGGTTCATCGGAATCGATACTCGGCGAAGCGCTCAAGGGCCGCCGCGACAAGGTCATCATCTCGACCAAGGCCACGTTCCGCTTCGACGAGGACGATCCGAACGCCGTCGGATCGTCGCGCTTTCATCTCATTCAGGCCGTGAACGCGGCGCTTCAGCGCCTGCAGACGGATTACATCGACATCTTCCAGCTGCACGGCTTCGATGCGAAAACGCCCGTCGAAGAGACGCTTTCCACACTCGACGATCTCGTGCGCGCGGGCAAGATCCGCTATACGGGCGTGTCGAATTTCTCGGGCTGGCATCTGCAGAAATCGCTCGATGTGGCGGACCGCTACGGCTATCCGCGCTATGTCGCCAATCAGACGTACTACTCGCTCATCGGCCGCGATTACGAATGGGAGCTGATGCCGCTCGGGATCGATCAGGGCGTCGGCGCGGTGGTGTGGAGCCCGCTCGGCTGGGGACGTCTCACCGGCAAGATTCGCCGCGGCCAGCCGCTGCCCGAGACGAGCCGCCTGCACAAGACCGCCGACATGGGGCCGCCGGTGCCGGACGAGTATCTGTATCGCGTCGTCGATGCGCTCGACGCCATCGCCGAGGAAACCGGCAAGACGGTGCCGCAGATCGCGCTCAACTGGCTGCTGCAACGTCCGACGGTGGCGACGGTGCTCATCGGCGCGCGCAACGAGGAGCAACTGCGGCAGAACCTGGGCGCGGTCGGTTGGAATCTGACCGCGGAGCAGGTGAAGAAGCTCGATGAGGCGAGCACGGTCAAGCCGGCGTATCCGTACTGGCATCAGCAAGGATTCGCGGAACGCAATCCGTTCCCGGTGTAAGCGCGTCGAACGCGTGGCGGGCCGGCCCGCCACGGTCGGCATCCGTACCGGAAGGCTTCTCCGAATCTGTATCGGTACTGTACCGGTTAGCTCCCGTACACTTGGCGCCATCGAATCTGCCATTACCGGAGCGCGCCATGCCCACCGAACTCCTGAATGCCCTGCCCGCCGCCGCGCTGTTCGCGCTGGTGACAACGATCACGCCCGGCCCCAACAACACGATGCTGCTCGCCTCGGGCGTCAATTTCGGCCTGAAGCGCACGGTGCCGCACGTGCTCGGCATCAGCGCGGGCATGGCGATTCTCATGATCGCGGTCGGGCTCGGGCTGGCGCAGGCGTTCGAGCGTCTGCCGTTCCTCTACACCGTGCTGGAAGCGGCGAGCGTCGCGTACCTGCTGTATCTGGCGTGGAAGATCGGCACGTCGTCCTCGGTGCAGATGCGCGATGGCCAGGCGCGCCCGATGCGTTTTCACGAAGCGATCGCGTTCCAGTGGATCAATCCCAAAGCGTGGATGATGGTGCTCACCGCCGCGACGACCATCCACTTGCACGCGAGCCTCTCGCTGAACGCGGCGCTGATGGCGCTGGTGCTGGTCGTGATCGGGCTGCCGTGCATCACGATGTGGGCCGCGTTCGGCACGTCGCTGCGGCGCTTTCTCGCGAATCCGCGCTGGCTGCGCATCTTCAACATCACGATGGCCGTGTTGCTCGTGCTGTCGCTGTATCCGATCGTCGCTCATTTCTTCGATTGATGCGTGAGGCGAAACGCGCGCTGCATCAAAAGCGCGCGCCCTCTTTGCCTCGAACGCCGGTCCGGTGCATACTGACCTTACGCGCCGGCACGCAAAATCTGCCGTCCCGCTTGCAAGTTTGGGACTGCGTTTCTTTCTCGCCAGCATCGTCTGTCCACTTGGCCGCTCGAACGATCCTTAAGCGATCCTTTAAGGCGGCGTTTTCAGCCCGGCGCGTACATGCCTTGCTAGTCCGTTGGTTCGCGCCGAATCGTCGGCGCGGCTTTGAAATCTGTTCAAGGAGTACGCCATGTCTGGAGCCAATCGCCCATCCGGTCCCGCCACGCGCAAATCCCTCGACCTGGCCGATCAGATCGAACGCGATGAACTGGAGAACAACCTGCCGGATGCGCTCAACAGCGTCGACGACGAAGATGATCTCGACGATGATTCCGACTCCGGTCGCACACAAGGCCGTTAGCCTCGACAGCCGGGCCCGTCGCGCCGATTGAGACGCGATCCGCAACGCCGCAATGTCTTCGGTCATTGCGGCGTTTTTGCATCGTGCATGCGCTGGGCACGTCCGTTGCTTTGAACGATGCGCGGCAAAATCCGATGAGCGAAAGCGGCGGCTTCGGCCCGCCTGCGAATCAACCGGTCAACCGATCTCCAAGGGAGGGCTTCATGCTCCGTTACGCTGTCATCTTCTTCATCATCGCGATCATCGCGGCCTTCTTCGGCTTCGGCGGCATCGCCACGGGCGCGGCGGAAATCGCCAAGATCCTGTTCTTCATCTTCATCGTGATCTTTCTGGCGACCTTGTTGCTCGGCGTGTTCAGGCGATGAGGCTGTCCACCTAGCAGGCTCGACAAACGAGAACGCGCGGCCCCTGTTCGAGGCCGCGCGTTCTTTTGCTCGTTAAAAAACGCCGCAAATCAAGTAATGATCACCCGGTTCTTCCCGTCCCGCTTCGCCCGATAGAGCGCGAGATCGGCCGCTTCGACAAGTTGCTTCGATGCATCGTCGTATGTAGCCATCTGCGTCGCGCCGCCGACGCTGATCGTCACACGCCCGCTCGACGAACCGGTATGCGGCACATCGAGCGCCTCGACCGCGATGCGTATTTTCTCGCCGAGCAGCCGCAATCCCGGCGCTGACGACGACAGTAGCACCACCGCGAACTCTTCGCCGCCGAAACGCGCGGCGAGATCGGTGGGGCTATTGAGGCTCGTCTCGATCGTATGCGCGACGAGCTTCAGCACATCGTCGCCTGCAACGTGCCCATAGGTATCGTTGTACGACTTGAAGTTATCGACATCGATCATCAGGAAACCGATGGCCGCATGCTCGCGTGCCGCACGCCGCCATTCGGCATTCAGATAATCATCGAGACGGCGGCGATTCGACAGACCCGTCAGCCCGTCCGAATGCGTCAGCCGCTGCAATTCCAGATTCGTTTCGAGCAGCTTCTGCTGCGACTGACGCAGCGCGCGATACGCCTCGTCGCGCTGCAACAGGTTCTGATACGAACGCGAGTGATAGCGCACGCGCGCGACGAGCTCGATCGTATCGGGCAGCTTCACGAGGTAATCGTTCGCGCCCGCCGCGAACGCCGCGCTCTTGATGCGCGGCTCTTCCTTCGTCGAAAGCACGATGATCGGAATGTCGCGCGTCGCGGGATGCTCGCGGTACTGACGCACGAGCGTCAGGCCATCGACGCCGGGCATCACGAGGTCTTGCAGAATCACGGTCGGCCGCGTTTCCTGCGCGGTGCGCAGTGCCTCTTCCGGATTCGCGCAGTAGTGCAGATCGACGTTCGCCTCTTCCGCGAGCGCGCGGCGCAGCGCCTCCGCGATGATCGCCTGATCGTCCACGAGCAGGACCATCACCGGCAACTCGGCGGCGGGCGGCGCGTTCAATGCGGCCGCCAGCAGATCGGACACGGCGCGCTCGTCCGCCATCGCACGCGAGCCCGCGCGCTCGATGCTCGCCGCCGCTGCCGACGCGGCCCGTCTCGCGCGCTCGGCCAACGGATCGGGATGAGGAAGTTTCATGAACGTGTCCTTTATTGAGTGCTTATCGGTTGGTTCGTTGCGAAATCAGTCGAATGCCGTGGCGATTGCGCCGGCGATGCGCGGCAGCGGCAGGATCGACACCGCCGCATTGAGCGCGGCCGCGGCCTTCGGCATGCCATACACCGCGCTCGTCGCCTCGTCCTGCGCGATCGTGTGATAGCCCTTCGCGCGCATCGCCTTCAGGCCAATCGCGCCATCGCGTCCCATGCCCGTCAGCAGCACGCCGATCGCACGTCCGGTCCAGCGCTCGGTCACGCTCTGAAAGAACACGTCGACGGAAGGCCGGTAAGGCAGTTGCTCGGGATGCGCGGTGTAGCCGAGCCGCGTGGCATCGGCGAAATGGAGATGGTCGTTGGTCGCGGCGAGCAGCACTTCGCCCGGCACGGGTTTGTCGCCTTCGCGCGCGACACGCACGGGCAGCGCCGATTGCGCATCGAGCCACTGCGCCATGCCTTCCGCGAACGCGCGATCCACGTGCTGCACGATGACGGTGGCCGCCGCGAAGTCCTTCGGCAACGCGCCGAGCAGCGTCGCGAGCGCGGCCGGCCCGCCCGCCGATGCGCCGATCGCGACGAGCCGCGCATTGCTTTTCGGCAGGCTCAGCGCGCTTGCGGACGATGCACTGGACGACGCGAGCCGCGCGCCGATCTGGTCGATCTTCGCGATCAATGCCGCCGCGCCGCGACGCGCATCGGCGCCGGCGAGCGCGGGTGTATCGACGGCATCGAGCGCGCCCGCGCCCATCGCTTCATACACGCGCCATGCGTTCGCGCCTACATCCACGGTGACGACGAGAATCGCGCACGGCGAGCGCGCCATGATGGTCCGCGACGCCTGCACGCCATCGACGTTCGGCATCACGAGATCCATCAGCACGACATCGGGCGTGTGCGCCGCGCAATAGTCGATCGCCTGCTGACCATCGTGTGCGACCCACGCGATTTCGAAGTCGGGCCGCGCCGCGAGCGCGCGCCGCAGCGCTTCCACAGCGAGCGAAACGTCGTTGACGATGCCGATTTTCATGATTTCGCCTCGCCGATGAGATCGCGCACGGCGTCGATGAGCGCCTGATCGTGGAAACTGCCTTTCGCGAGGTAATAGTCCGCGCCCGCATCGAGGCCGCGCTGACGGTCTTCCGCGCGATCCTTGTACGACACGATCATCACCGGCAGGCCGGAGAGTTGCGCATCGCGCTTGATAAGCGTGACGAGTTCGATGCCGTCGAGACGCGGCATGTCGATATCGGTGATGACGAGATCGAAGCGCTCGCCGCGCACCGCATTCCAGCCGTCCATGCCATCGACCGCCACCGACACGTCGTAGCCGCGCGACGCGAGCAGCTTGCGTTCGAGCTCGCGCACGGTGAGCGAATCGTCGACGACGAGCACGCGCTTCGCGCTCATCACGGCCGCGCGCGCCGCGCCCGCGCCCACGCGCCCGAGCTCGCCGCTGCCGACGAGCTTTTCGACCGAGCGCAGCCAGTCGTCGAGATCGGCGATGAGCAGCGGGTCGCCGTTTTCCATCAGCGCGCCCGCCGCGATGTTGCGCACCTTGCCGAGCCGCTTGTCGAGCGGTTGCACGACGAGCATGCGCTCGCCGAGAAAGCGGTCGATGACGATGCCGTAGCTCGCCGCGCCCTGCCCGATCACGACGACGTTGAGCGCATCGCTCGCCGCTTCGAATGCGGCGGTTTGCAGAATCTGATGCGCGGTGACGAGGCCGACGCGCTTGCCGTCGAACGAGAAGTGCTGCTGGCCTTCGAGCGTGTCGATGGCGCTCGCGGGCAGCACCAGCGTGCGCGCGACATGTGCGAGCGGCAGGCCGTAAGGCTCGCCCGCGACCTCGACGATCAGACTGCGGATCACCGAGAGCGTAAGCGGCAATTGCAACGTGAAGCGCGTGCCCGCGGCTGCTTCCTGCGTCACGCGCACGCTGCCGCGCACTTGCCGCACGACGTCCTGCACCGCATCGAGACCGACGCCGCGCCCGGAGACATCGGTGACGGCATCGCGCATCGAGAAGCCGGGCAGGAACAGGAATTCGAGCAGCTCGGCTTCGGTGAGACGATGCGCGGTGTCCTCGTTCGCCAGATTCTTGCGCACGACGGCGCGGCGCAGTGCATCGAGATCGACGCCCGCGCCGTCATCCGACACGCTGATGAAAAGCGAACCCGCGCTATGGCGCGCTTCGAGCGTGATCGTGCCGGTTTCAGGCTTGCCGAGCGCGCGTCGCAACGACGCTTCCTCGATGCCGTGATCGACCGCGTTGCGCAACAGATGGCCGAGCGGCGCGTCGAGCAGATCGAGAATGTCGCGATCCACCTGCGTCGTTTCGCCGGCGATGACGAGGCGCACGTCCTTGCCGAGCCCGCGCGCGACATCGCGGACCATGCGCGCGAAGCCGCCGGTCGCGTCGACGAAAGGACGCATGCGGCACGCGAGCGCTTCGTCGTAGATCTGTTGCGCGAGATGCGTCGAACGGCGATCGAAGTTTTCCAGTTCCGCGAGACGCTCGCTCAACTGACGATGCGCTTCGGCCGTCAGCCGCCGTACTTCGTCGAGCGCGGCGTGCGCGCGGGCATCGAGTTGTGTCGCGTTCGTTTCGGTGAGGGTTTCGTGCAGACGTTCGAGCGCGCGGCTCGCATCGTGCTGGATGCGCTTCACGCGCAGCATCGATTGCGAAAACGGCTTCAGCCAGCGCGATTCGACGAGCGATTCGCCCGAGTGGCTCAACAGACGGTCGAGCGTGTCGGCGCGCATGCGCAACATGCGGGCTTCGTTCGTGCGCGAAGGCGCGATAACCGGTTCGGGCGTTTCGTCGAGCGTGAGTTCTTCCGAGAGATCCGGAACGACGTAGTTCGAAAGCGGCGCTTCGGCCACTTCTGCGCCTTCGAGACGCGCATTGAGCGCATCGACGAATGCATCCACGTCGCGTTCGAGCGCCGTTTGCGCATCGATGTCGCGCGCCTCGCCGATCTGCACGATCAGATCGACGCCACGCAGCAACATGTCGATATGGCCTGCATCGAGCACGACGCGCCCGTCCTGCGCGGCGACGAAGCAATCTTCCATCACATGCGCGAGCGTCACGCCGACCGGCACGCCGACCACACGCGCCGCGCCCTTCAGCGAATGCGCGGCGCGCATGCACGCTTCGAGCGTGACCGGATCGCGCGGTGCGCGTTCAAGCGCGATAAGGCCATCGGAAAGAATCTGCGCCTGCCCGCGCGCTTCTTCCTGAAAGAGTTCGAGCAACGACGACCGGCCCGGATCGATGCTCGTCATGTGAGACTCCGGTTCATGCTGTCGATGAGACGATCGGCGTCGAGCAGGCCGACGGTCGAGTCCTTGAACGCAGCGACCGCGTGCGCATGCGACGACAGACGCTGCGCGAGCGTCGCGGGCACGGGCTGAAGCTCTGCGCTCGTGAAACGGTGCACGCCGTCGACGGCGTCGACGGGAAAGGCGATCGGACCTTCATGATCGCCGTTCGCGCGATGATCGCGGCCTTGCGCGCGCTGAATCACGAGCAGACGGCCGAGTTCGCGCGCATCGAGGGCCTGGTTGTGCGACGCATCTTTCGCGACGCGTTCTTCGATGTCGAAGAGCCGTGCAAGCGATGCGCACACGATCAACCGGCCACGCACGTTGACGAGGCCCAGCACCGCGCGATTGCGCCGATGCGGCAGCGAATGCACCGGACGCAATTGCGCGACTTGCGCGCACACGGTCGTCGGCAGGCCGAGCCATTCGCCGCCGATACGAAACACGAGGCACGAAAGCGTGTCCTTCTGGCCGACGCTACGCGTTTCGTTCGACGACGCCGCGCTCGTCTGTTCGATCGACGTGCGTGCTTCGACGCGATCGAGCACGCGCGATGCCGCTTCGTCGTGAACCGGGCAATTGCGGCAATGCACGTGGCGTTCGAGCTTCGGACACGATGCATCGCCGCGCACGCCGATGCGGTTCCAGCAATCGTCGATATCGATCATGATGTTGATGTCGCGGGCGTTCATCGTGCGCTCCCGGTGACGCGCTCGGCGCGCGCGAGCAATCGACGTGCGCCGCTTTCATCGCCGTCGAGCGAAAGGCATGCGGCCAGATGCGTGAGCGCCTCGCGATGCGAGGGTTCGAGATACAGCGCGCGCCGATAGTGACCGCGCGACGCCTGATGCTCGCCACGCGCATCGGCGATCACGCCGAGCAGATAGTACGCATCCGCGTTGGACGGATGCACGCCCAGATACGCATGCGCGGCGCTCGCGGCGGCGTCGAGCTGTCCGGCATCGGCGAGTTCGCGCGCATGTCCGAGGCTGTTCGCGGGCTCGGGCTGGACGCGCGTCTCTTCACGCGGCTTGATAACCGGCGCAGGCGTTGCGCGCACCACGGGCGGCGCGCTGGCCCATGCGGGCAGCACGAACGCGGTCTTCATCGGCGGCGGGGTCTTCACGGGAGGCACACCCGGCCACGCGCCATCGAAGACGCTCATACTCTGACGCTCGGCGCGATTGAACGCGAACGCGAGCGGAATGTTCGCGGAACTCATGCCCTCGCGCATCAGCAGACCCGTCTCCGCCGGACCCACGAACAACGTGCCCCCTTGCGCGAGCAGTCCATCGAGCACGCGAAAGACAGCGCATTGTGTGTCGCGGTCGAAATAGATCAGCACGTTGCGGCACAGAATGAAATCGAAGCGCTCGAACGCGTGCGTATCGAGTTGCAGCAGATTGGCCTGCGAGAAGCGCACGCTTTGGGCAATGGCGGGATCGAGTTGCCAGCCGCCATCGGCTGCGCGGAAATGACGCTCGCGAAACTCGAGCGCGCGTCCGCGAAACGCGTTGCGTCCGTAATGCGCGCGGCGCGCGACGGCGAGCGCGCGTTCGCTCACGTCGATGGCATCGATCGTGAAGCGCTCGGCGGGAATGCCCGCTTCGATCAGCGCCATCGCCACGGTATAGGCTTCCTCGCCGGTCGAGCACGGCGCGCTCAGCACGCGCACCGCCTTCGCGGGCCGCTCGTGCAGGCGCACGCGCGCAAGACGCGCGAGCGCGGCGAAGGCTTCGGGATCGCGAAAGAACCATGTTTCCGGCACGACGACCGCTTCGATCAACTCCTGCATGCGCGCGGCGTCTTGCGTGACCGCGCGATAGTAGTCGTCCAGCGTGCCGCTCTGCTCGTCGCGCCACAGGTTGTAACGCTCACGCACCGCGCGCGACACGGAGTTCGCGCCGATCGATTCGGCATCGAGCCCGATCGTGCGATGCAGCAGTTCGATGAAGCGGCCGATGCCGAAGGGCTCGCCGTGACCGGCATCGGGAAAAGGTGTCGGTAACGCGCTCATGCGCCGGTCTCCGCGAAGAGCCGCGCCTGCACGTCGTCGGGCAGCAGATGCTCGATGCGCACCCATTGCAGCAGTCCGGCATCGTCGCGCGTGAGCGGTCCGAGATAACGCGCGTGCGGCGTGTCGATGCCCGCATCGCCGAACGAAGCGGCGTCGAACGTGACGGTGCGCGTCGCCTGTTCGAGCAGCAGTCCGAGCCGATGATGCGTGATCACGCCATCCGCGCCGCAACGCGGATACGCGACGAGCGCAAGCCGCGTCGACAGCCTTTCCTGCGACGCACGCGAAAGCGCGAGTGCCGCGATATCGATGACGGGCACGCTCGCGCCTTCGTAATCGAGCACGCCCGCGATCCATTCGGGCGCGCCCGGCAACGCCTTCAGCGGCGCGAGCGGCAGCATGCGCTCGATCTGCGCGCTGTCGAGCAGATAGCGGTCGGAGTCGAGCGTGAACTGGACGAAGAGCATCGCGGCGCGCCTCAATGGAACGTCAAGCGGCCACCTTGAACCGCGATACGCCCGTGCGCAGGCCGTTCGCGACATGCGTGAGGTCGTCGATCGCCTGCGTCGACTGGCGCAGCGATTCGGCCGTCTGCTGCGCGGCTTCGGACAGTTGCGACAGCGCCTGCGAAATCTGGTCCGCGCCGGTCGCCTGCGTCTGCATGCCTTCGTTGATCATCGAGAAACGCGGCGCCATCGTCTGCACCTGATGGATGATCTGCGAAAGCTGGCCGCCCACTTGCTGCACGTCGAGCATGCCGCGGCGCACTTCCTCGGAAAACTTGTCCATGCCCATCACGCCCGCCGCGACGGCGGACTGGATCTCTTTCACCATCTGCTCGATATCGAACGTGGCGACGGCCGTCTGATCCGCGAGACGGCGAATTTCGGTCGCGACGACCGCGAAGCCGCGCCCGTATTCGCCCGCCTTCTCCGCCTCGATCGCCGCGTTCAGCGAGAGCAGATTGGTTTGATCCGCCACCTTCGTGATGGTCGCCACGACCTGGTTGATGTTGCCCGCCTTCTCGTTGAGGATCGCGAGCTTGCCGTTCACCGAACCCGCCGCTTCCATCACGAGGCGCATGGTTTCCTCCATGCGCGTGAGTCCCGCCTGACCCGTGCCCGCGAGCGCCGCCGATTGCTCGGCCACGCCCGACACTTCGTTCATCGTGCGCACGAGATCGCGCGCCGTGGCGAAAATCTCGCGCGAGGTCGCGCCGATTTCCGTCGTCGTCGCGGCGGTTTCGCTCGCGGTCGCCTGCTGCTCGCGCGCGGTCGCGGCGATTTCGGACACCGATGTCGTTACCTGCACGGCCGACTTCTGCGCCTGTCCGACGAGCCCCGTGAGTTCGTCCGTCATGCGATTGAAGCCCGCTTCGAGCGTGCCGAATTCGTCGCGGCGCGCGAGCGCGAGCCGCTGCGTCAGGTCGCCGGTGCGCATCTTGTCGACGACATCGACCATGCGCAGCATCGGCACCGTCAGCGCCTTCATCAGCATGAAGCCGAGCACCGACGCCGCCGCGATCGCAATCAGCATGATGACGATGAGCGTCACTTCCGACTTCTGCACCGAGCCGCGAATGCTTTCCACCGACTTCGCGTTGAAGGTCTCGTTATGGTCCACTAGCGCGCGCGTCGCGGTCTGCCCCGCTTCCCATACCGGCGTGAGGCGCGTGTTGAAGGTTGCGGCAGCCGTGTCCTTCGAGCTCGCGAGCTCGCGCAGCGTCTGGTCCTGCACCGGCAGGTAGAGGTCGCGCTGACGCTTGAAGTCGTTGAAGAGGCGGCGGTCTTCGTCCTCGAAGATGGTGGGCACGTAGGTGTCCATCAGCTTGTCGATCGTCGCGCGCGTTTCGGTGAGACGCTGCGTGTCGCGGCGCGCCTGCTCGGCGTCTTTGTCGATGAAGACGAGCCGTTGCGTAATCGTGTAGTTCTCGAACCACGCCGCGCGCAGATCGTTGGAAAGCGAGAAGCCGAGCATCGAGTCGTCTTCGAGGCTCTTCGCTTCGCGATCGATACCGCCGAGCAGCGTGTACGACAGCGCGGCCATGACGAGCATCAGGAAGAGGATGATGCCAAAGCTCGCCAGAATGCGATGCCGAATGGACAGTTGCTTCACGCGATGAGCCTCATCAAGGGATAAAGACGATTGCCGCGCCGCGCGCAACCGCGAGCCCGCCTCGATAACGAGGCGTCTCAATTGTAGGATGAATTTACGCGCGTAAAGGCGCGCTGTCAGGCCGTGTTAACGACCGATTGTGGCCGCGCTTGAATTCGGCGTGTCGAGATGAATCATGTCGCCGTGTTTCAGCACGGTGAACGCGTCTTCGGGCAGGCCGGCGCGGCGCACCGCGTCGGCAAGGCGGCGCGGCGGCTCGTCGAGCGGCTCGTCGGTCAGTTCGAACGAACCCCAGTGAATGCCGATCGCTTTCTTCGCGTGGACGTCCTGAAAGATGCGCACGGCTTCCTCGGGATCGACGTGCTGCGCGTGCATGAACCAGCGCGGATCGTAGGCGCCGATCGGAATCAGCGCGAGATCGAAACCGCCGAAACGCGCGCCGATATCGCGGAAATCCGGCGAATAGCCCGTGTCGCCGGCGAAGTAAAACGAGTACGGATGCGCCGCGCCCGCCGGCGTCTTCACGACCCAGCCGCCCCACAGCGTTTCCGCGCGGTCGAACGGCGTGCGCGCCGACCAGTGCTGGCTCGGCACGAACCAGATATCGAGCCCGGCGGCGTGCGTCTCGTCGCTCCAGTCGAGCTCTTCGACGTTCGTCACGCCGATATCGTTCATCCACTGCCTGATGCCGAGCGGCACGAGAAAGCGCGGCGGGCCGCCCGCCTGCCGGTTGAGCGCCTCGATGCTCGGCTTGTCGAGATGATCGTAGTGGTTGTGCGAGATCAGCACGATGTCGATGTGCGGCAGCTCATCGAGCGTGAGGCCGGGCGGCGTCTTGCGCTTCGGGCCCGCGAACGAGAACGGCGACGCGCGTTCCGAGAACACCGGATCCGTGAGGATGTTCACGCCGTCGATCTGCACCAGCGCGGTCGCGTGACCGATCCACGTGAGGGTATCGGCGGTGCGGTTGGCCTTGAGCCACGCGATGTCGGGATGCGCCATCGGAAAGTGATAGCCGTTCGCGGGCGGCTTCGGCAAGCCTTGCGTAAAGCGCTCCCAGCGCCACTTCAGAAACGATTCCCGCGGCAGATGACCGTAGTTGTTTTCATAGCCGGACGCGGTGCGCTTCGCGTGATGCAGCGGCTGCGGCGCTTGCGATTCCGCTGCGGACGCGGGTTCCTCGCTGCGTGCCGCTGTCGTTGACGAGCAACCGGCGAGCAGCGCGAACACAGCGGACCAAAAGTAGGACATTAGGCGCATGTTTTGATGGTTTGCGTGCCGCATACGACTTTCGATTGTACGAAATGCATGACGAATCGTCTTTGCGCGCTTTTCTCTCCGCACTAAGCAAGATGCGCGCTGCACCGCCGCATAAGGCGCAACTGGAAAATGCGCGGAGCGGAATCGCGTGTCGGCCCGCTTCTTGCATTAGCCCACCCCGGCGCCGGGAAAAGGCGCCTTCGAACAATCAATCGCGGCGCGCGCTCTTTTTTTCGATGCGGTCATCGCATCCGGGCACGTAGCACGCCAGTGCCAGAGACGGGGGTTTCATGGGCAGCAGTCAAAGAAAAAGCGCCGTACGCACGTTCAACCCGCAATTGCATACGATGCACGCGATGCTGGTATCGCGCGCGGCATCGCATGTGGCGAGCGCGTTGCAGCCCGAAGGCCGCAACGAGGCGCTCGCGGAAGGCATCGCGGAGGTGATCGCCCATTGCGGGCATGCGGGGCTCGGTCTCTTTCTCGCGGCCGTCTGGCATTGGCTCGATGAACGCGGCTATGACGAAGCCGCCGACGCCGTGCAGCACTACATCGAAAACGGCACGATGCCGACGGTCAAGGCGAAGCCGAAAGCGGTGCGTCGGCGCGATGCGCGCCTCTGAACCGATCGGCCTTCGTTACGTAACGCGTTACGTCCCGAACCACCCCGCATCGACGTAATAATCGCGCGCGGTGCAGCGTGCCGCATCATCGGAGGCGAGGAACAGCACCATGCGCGCGATGTGCTCGGGATCGATCCGCTCGTGCAGACACTGTTGCGCGAGAAGCTTCGCCTCGCTTTCGGGCGACTGCCACATCTTCATCTGACGCGGCGTGCGCACCGCGCCCGGAATCACCGTGTTCACGCGGATGCCGTGCTCGCCCAGATCACGCGCGAGCCCGCGCGTGAGTCCTTCGATCCCGGCCTTCGCGGTCATGTAGAGCGTGAGATCGGGCAACGCGAGATGCCACGAAATCGAGCCCATGTTCACGATCGCGCCGTGCTTCTGCGTGCGCATGCGCTTGGCCGCAGCCTGCGCGCAGAAGAACTGATGCCGCAGATTGACGGCCATGCGCTCGTCCCAGTACGCGGCGCTCACGTTGTCCCACTGATGACGGTCGTCGTTCGCGGCGTTGTTCACCAGCACGTCGATGGAACCGGCTTCGCTGGCGATGTCGTCGAAAGTTTTTTCGATGGCGGCCGCTTCGCGAAGATCGCAACGCAGAAACTTTGGCGCATGCTTTTCGCTTGCCAGCGTTTGTTCGAGCTGACGCGAATCGGCCTCGGCGACATCGATGAAAAACACGCGCGCGCCCTGCTTCGCGAACGCCTCGACGATCGCAGCGCCGATGCCGCTGCCGCCGCCCGTCACGACGACGCGCTTGTCCGCAAGACTCGGGTAAATGGCGTAGGACATGGCGGCTCGCTCAATGTGAATGACGCGGATTGCCGCGCGTTTCGATCACCTTCAGATACAGCGTCGCGGGCTCGAGACATCCGCCCGTCGACAACTGCCCCACGGTTTGTCGATACAGTTCCTGCCACGGCGTCTGCGCGACCGGCGCGGCGAATGCGGACTGCGCGCGGCGGCTTTCGAGTTCGGCTTCGTCAAGCAGCACGTTCACGCTGCGCGCGTTCAGATCGACGCGAATCCTGTCGTTCGTGCGCAGGAGCGCGAGACCGCCGCCCACCGCGGCTTCGGGCGACATGTTGAGAATCGACGGGCTCGCGGACGTGCCGCTCTGGCGTCCGTCGCCCATGCACGGCAGCGAATCGATGCCGCGTTTGATCAGCTCGGCGGGCGGCGCCATGTTCACGACTTCCGCGCTGCCCGGATAACCCACCGTGCCGCAGCCGCGAATCACGAGGATGCAATGCTCGTCGATGTCGAGCGACGGATCGTTGATGCGCGCGTGGTAATCCTCGGGGCCGTCGAAGACGATCGCGCGCGCTTCGAACGCGTTCTCCGCGCCGGGCTCGCTCAAATACGTCTTTCTGAACGCATCGCCGACGACCGACATCTTCATGATCGCGCTGTCGAAGAAATTGCCCGACAGGACCATGAAGCCCGCGCCGTGCTTCAGCGGATCGTCCGTGGTGCGGATGACTTCGTTGTCGGCGGCGGGCGCATCGTTCGCGATCTCGCCGATCGTGCGGCCCGACACGGTCAGACAATCGCGCCTGATGAGTCCTGCCTTGTCGAGTTGCCGCATGACCGCCGGCACCCCGCCCGAGCGATGAAAACTCTCGCCGAGATATTCACCCGCGGGCATGCAGTTCACGATGAGCGGCACCTGTTCGCCGTGGCGTTGCCAGTCATCGAGACTCAACTCGATGCCCATGTGCCGCGCGATCGCGATCAGATGCGGCGGGCAATTGGTCGATGCACCGAGCGCCGAAGCGACCACGATCGCGTTGATGAACGCATCGTGCGTCATGATCTTCGACGGCTTCAGATCCTCGCGCACCATATCGACGATGCGCTTGCCCGTCGCGTACGCCATCTGCCCGCGCTCGCGATACGCGGCGGGAATGCTCGCGCACGTCGGCAGCGACATGCCGAGCGCTTCGGCGAGGCTGTTCATCGAGAGCGCGGTGCCCATCGTATTGCAATGGCCGATGGACGGCGACGACGCGGTCGTCAGACGCATGAAGCCTTCGTAATCGATCTCGCCCGCCGCGAGCAGATTGCGCGCATGCCAGATCACGGTGCCCGACCCGACGCGCTTGCCTTCGTGCCAGCCGTCGAGCATCGGACCGCCCGAGAGCACGATTGCGGGCATATCGACGGTGGCCGCGGCCATCAGGCACGCGGGCGTGGTCTTGTCGCAACCGGTCGTGAGCACGACGCCGTCGAGCGGAAAGCCGTGCAGGATTTCGACCAGACCGAGATACGCGAGATTGCGATCGAGCGCGGCGGTCGGACGGCGGCTCTGCTCCGCGAGCGGATGCACTGGGAATTCCATCGGAATGCCGCCAGCATCGCGAATGCCCGCCTTCGTTCGCGCGGCGAGTTCGATGTGATGGCGATTGCACGGCGCGAGATCGCTGCCGGTCTGCGCAATGCCGATGATCGGACGACCCGATTGCAATTCCTCGCGCGTCAGGCCGTAGTTCATGAATCGCTCGACGTAGAGCGCGGTCATGTCGGCGTGCGAGGGATCGTCGAACCACTCCTGGCTGCGCAGGCGTTTGGGACTCTGTTGGGGCATGGGGTGTCTCCCTGTTTTTCGTTGCGTTACCGGTAACATTTCGATCGATGTTAGCACGCATCGCCGCACTGCTTCGGCTCAGGCGCTTTCGCGCGGCACCACGGAATAGGCGACGCGCACTCGCTTGCCCGATGGCCCCGCGATGCCTTCCTCACGCGCCTCCAGCGCCGCGAGCAAGGTCGCGCCGGTGCGCAGGCCGATGCCGTATGCGTCGACGGAGACCGTCGTGATCGATGGCGTGCAGCACGCGGCCACTTCGAAATTACCGAAGCCCGCAACGGCGATATCGTCAGGCACGACGAGGCCGCGCCGGTGACATTCCATTATCGCGCCGAACGCGGACATGTCGCTCACGCACATCACGGCCTGCGTGTCGGGCCAGGTGTCGAGCAAGGCGGCCATCGCGGGGCCGCCGTGGCTCATCGTGATGGGTGAATCGCCCAGACGAACGATGCGTTCGTCGTCGAAACCGAGCGCCCTCATCTGCGCGCGAAAGCCCTTCAGACGATCCAGGCCGCGGCGGTCCAGCTCGCTCGCCCCGCCGAGAAAGCCGATGCGTTCGTAACCCTTATCCGCCAGATACCGCACCATCTCTCTTGCGGCGCTGACGTTCGAGAAACCGACGGCGGCATCGATCGGATCGGAAGGCGAATCCCACATCTCCACGACGGGCACGCCGGAGCGGCGCAGCAGCGTGCGCGTCGCTTCCGTATGACGCGAACCCGTCAGCGCGATGCAGCGCGGCTGATGACGCAACATCGAGCGCACGAGCCGTTCCTCGCGATCCAGATGGTAGTCCGTGTCGCCGATCAGCAATTGCAGACCGTGCGGTTCGAGCGACGCGGCAAGACCGCGCACCGTGTCGGAGAAGTTGGAGCTGGCGAGCGACGGAACCAGCACGGCGACGAACTCCGAGCGTCCGGACGACAACGCGCCCGCCGCGGCATCGGCAACGTAGCCGAGTTCGTCGATGGCTTTCTGCACGCGCTCACGCGTCGCCACCGCGACGCTGTGGCCGGCCAGCACGCGGGAGACGGTCATCTTCGAAACGCCGGCGAGACGCGCGACATCGGACATGCGCGGCGGGCCGGCGGAAGGATCGAAGGAAGATGGCGGCATGCGTGATCTCGAAAACGGAGCCTGCGGGGTCAATCCACCCGCACCCAGCCGTCCTCGCGCTGCTCCAGGATGATGTGCAGCTTCGTTTCACCGGCTTCGCGGTCGGCGGCGGTCACGTCGGGAAAGGCGCGCTTGATGTCGCGATCGTCCATCCACGGAGCGACGCTTTCGAGCTTGTAGGTGTAGGTGACATCGGAGCGGTGGGCGGTCGGATCGGGCTCGGTCCAGCCGACGACCTTGTCCAGCTTGACGTGCGCATAGCAGAGCATCCAGGCGCGCGGGTCGCTCGTGGCGTTGGGGTCGCCGGCGGGCCGGCTGGTTTCGACCGCATACTTCTGGCCTTCGCCGGTCAGGCTGTACGCGATGCCGTTCTGCTTCGCGTTGGTGTTGGCCGGGGTCGGCGCCGCACGGGCAATCAGCCCGCTCTTCTCGAGCGCGGCGAGCTGCTCGCGCAGCGCGGCAGCGGAGTACTCATTGAGATCGCGATTGCTATACGCCGATGGGAACGCGTATGGGCCGCGGCCGCTTCGGTTCAGGCAGAGCAGACCGCGGTTCGTTTTCATGTCGGCGGAAATCGCGTCGCCCAGGCTGGACTCGCTCGCGTCGTTCTTCTTGCCGCACGCCGCGACAAGCAACGCGGCGCTGACGGCGGCAATCAACAGGCTCGTTCTCATATGCGCTCCGGAAAGGGTCGGCATGATGGTTACAACCTTTCGACGCCATTCTACCGACTGAAACCCTTTATCGGAGACGAGCGGGTGTCGGAACGAACGCTCTTCGCGGAATTCGGCCCGGAAACGCAAAAACCCCACCTTTGTGGGGTGGGGTTTTTGTTTTCGGCATGAGGAGCCTGACGATTACCTACTTTCACACGGGTGATCCGCACTATCATCGGCGTGGAGTCGTTTCACGGTCCTGTTCGGGATGGGAAGGGGTGGTACCGACTCGCTATGGTCATCA